>Ga0114977_10000973_pt1 | contig 18924 bp, 12 predicted proteins | sample S_130805_MF_Meta_FD_87026 | JGI IMG/M metagenome (GOLD analysis project Ga0114977, IMG submission 87026) | Freshwater microbial communities from Lake Simoncouche, Canada to study carbon cycling - S_130805_MF_MetaG | ecosystem: Environmental > Aquatic > Freshwater > Lake | place: Lake...
ATATACAGTACAAGAAGAAGAAAATATAAAATGCATGGCCTTGTACTTGACCGCTAATTTTAATAAATGAACTAAGGGAAAAAGGTTGTTTTCGTAATATTCTAAAGGCATTTCTACCGATTCGCCTACTGCTTTAAAAGCGGCAAAATGTATAATACCAATGATGCTTGGGTTTTCTATAAAAACAGATTCGGTGGCTTGGGCATCTGTTAAATCGATAGCATAATTTTTTATTTTTTGCCCAGTAATTTTTTCAATTCCTGCTAATGTATGGTGGGATGACCTAGAAAAATTATCAATAGAAATAACATTAAAACCATTTTCGATTAAGTCGACAATCGTATGGGCGCCAATGTATCCACAACCTCCAGTCACTAATATGGTTTGCATGTTGAAAATTTAGTATTCAAAGTAACGAAAAATATCCTTAAGACATCGTATTAGGCAATGTAAAACCGACCGTCGTGCCCACATTTACCGCACTTCGAATGTGCATCTTCTCTTGGTGTGCTTCAAGTATATGCTTGCAAATGGCCAATCCAAGTCCTGTGCCGCCAATATCCCTACTTCGGGCATCATCAGTTCGATAAAAGCGTTCTGATAATCTTGGAATATGTTCTTCTGCAATACCAATACCATCATCGCTAATTTCAATGAGCACTTTGCCGTCCTCTAATTTATAGACACTGGCAATAATTTGACCATCTATTTTTCCATATTTAGCTGCATTGGAAAATATATTTACTAAAACCTGGTAAATTTTATTCTTATCTGCAAAAACAGTCATGGGCACTTCGCTACCTTTTTTAAAATGGAATTGGATATTTTTTTTAATGCCTTTGATGCTTAAATTTTGAGCCACTTCATTAATTAAATCTTGAATGATAAAGGAGTGTTTTAAAATAGGGTCTTTACTAATTTCTAAATTAGTTATAGTGTCTACATCGTTTACAAGTTGCACTAGTCTTAACACATTTGCATGTGCTTGATGAATGAACTTTTTGTATTGCGCGGCGTCCTCTATTTCCCCATCACTTAATAGTTCAAGGTAACCTTGAATAGCAAATATGGGTGTCTTAATTTCATGAGATAAATTTTGTAAGAATTCTTTTCTAAATTCCTCATTGGATTGAAGGGTCTCAATTTCATTTGCTTTTTGAACAGCCCAGGCTTCCACATCTTCTCTCACTTCATCCATTCCCTTTTTAGGCAACAAGTATTTCTGATAAGCTTCTTCTCGCTTGCTTGCTTTGGTTTGTGCAATTAATTTGTAGATCAATTTTATTTTTCGGTAAATAAAAAAATCTAGAATCTGATGAATCAATAAATAAGAAATAATAAAACTGGCAATAAAATAAAAAATAAAATATTGCCAATCGTGCATTAACAAGTAAATGCTAAAAGCAATACAAATTGAAAGCAATAATGCAGTCAGTGCAGCGATTTGTTTTGGAGATAAATTTTTTTGCTTAAACATAGTCTCAATGCCTATTGATATTCGACTACGAAGGTATCTAATTTGGAACTAATAATCGAATTTGTAACCGACGCCCTTCACCGTGGTAATACAATCAATGCCTAGCTTAGCTCTAATTTTACGAATATGCACATCGATGGTTCGGTCACCCACTATGACATCATTGCCCCATACTTGCGATAATATTTCGTTTCTTAAAAAAACACGTCCTTTTTGTGCAGCTAATAAATATAAAAGTTCAAATTCTTTTTTTGCTAAAACATATTGAACACCATTCAGTGTTGTTTTATATTGAGTAGGGTCAATACTTAATCCATTGGTGGTAACAATTTTACTATCACCCGCACTTGGTTGAATTCTTCTGAAAAGGGCGGTGATCCTGCTGATCAATACTTTAGGGCTGATGGGTTTGCTTACAAAATCATCTCCTCCTAATTCTAAGCCTTTGATATGAGATACTTCGTCATTTAATGCGGTTAATAAAACAATTAAAGTTTTATCAAATTGGGAATTACTTCTTAGGTATTCACATACTTCAAAGCCGGTTCGCTTTGGCATCATGACATCCAATATAATACAATCAGGTTCAAATTGTTTTGCTTTTTCAATCGCGTCACTTCCATCCACTGCAGTAATGACTTCAAAGCCTGCCTTTATTAAATGAAAGCTAATAATTTCGATGATGTCTGGTTCATCATCTGCAATCAATATTTTTAAAGGAGTATCTGACATAATGAGTACAAAAGTAATTCTTATATAGGAGAACCTACTTTAAGAATTCCGTTATCAAATTGTTAACTAAATCCTAGGAAATCAATCAAATTAAGCTTTTAGAATGTGCTTAATATAGGGATTGTGCATTTTTTCCCTTCCCAATTGGGTCGCCGGTCCGTGTCCCGAATAAATGGTTAAACTATCTGGCAAAGGGAGTATTTGTTCTTTAATACTTTTAATTAAATCAAGAGGGTTAGACCCTGGCAGGTCTGTTCGGCCAACACCATCCTTAAAAATTAAATCGCCCCCAAGCATAAAATCTTGTTTTTCATGATAAAAGCACACACTTCCTGGTGAATGCCCAGGAGTGACTAATACTTTAAATTGGTCCATGCCAAATTGAATGATTTCGTCTTGCTCAATAAATTTAATTTCACCGATATAAGCTTCAGTGGGAACCCCCCATTTTTCAGCAGCTTCGGGCAAGCGGTCAAGGACTACTTTTTCATTGGGATGTATATGAACAGGGAGGTGATAGGTTTCACTAATATAATTATTGCCAAACACATGATCCAAATGGCAATGGGTATTCAAAAATAAAGTAGGCGTTAAATCATGCTGAGATAAAAATTGTTGCAATTGTGCTTTCTCAATTTTAGTATAACAGCCTGGATCCACAATGATGGCTTCCTTTTTTTCATTATATAAAACATAAGTGTTTTCCTGAAAGGCATTAAAGCAAAATTCTTTTATTGTTAACATGTCAATTTTTGAATGGGGAAGTCGCAATTATTTTTGCGTACTTAAATAAGTGCAAATATTTTTTACAATGGAAGGGCCTTCGTATATAAAGCCTGTCCAAATTTGAATGAGTGAAGCGCCTGATTTCATTTTTTCATGTGCTTCCTCGCCATTGAATATACCTCCACTTGCGATAATAGGGATATGACCTTGTAGCCCTTTATGTAAATAAGATAATACTTCGTTTGACTTTGTGTATAAGGGCTTTCCACTTAATCCGCCAGGACCAATTTTTTTGGCTCTTTCCACATTAAGTCCTACTAATAAACTACGATCTAAAGTGGTATTGGTGGCAACCAATCCGTCAATTTTTATCTCGGAACATAATTCAATAATATCGTCTAATGCAGACCATTCTAAGTCGGGCGCCATTTTTAATAGAATAGGTTTATTATTCTTATTTAAATTTTGCAACTCAGAAAATATTTTTCTTAAAGATTCTTTTTCTTGCAAAGCCCTAAGTCCTGGTGTATTAGGAGAACTCACATTTACTACAAAATAATCAACTACGCTTTCTAGGCCTTTAAAGTTGGTGCAATAATCTATCCATGCATCATGATTATCTGTCACTTTATTTTTTCCAATATTTCCTCCAACGATTAAATTCGAATTGGCTTTTGCTTTCCTATCTTTTAATCTATTGGCAATTATTTCTAAACCTTCATTGTTAAAACCCATCCGATTGATCAATGCTTTTTGATCTGGTATTCTAAACAATCTAGGTTTTAAATTTCCAGCTTGTGGCTTGGGCGTTACTGTTCCAATTTCAACAAAACCAAATCCCAACATTTCAAGTTCATCTAAATGTTCGGCATTTTTATCAAATCCGGCACCTAATCCCACCGGGTTGGGAAAAGTTAGACCCCAAAGGGAAGTGTTTAAATCACCCTTTGAATATTGAAATTGACTAGCTAATTTTTTTTTCAAAAAGGGAACACCCGCCGCCATATGTAAACCCTGCATGGACACTTTATGCGCCCTTTCTGGAGGCAGAAAAAAAAGGCTTTGTCTTATGAAGGGATATAACATATTGCAAATTTACAATGAAATATTTAGTTGCATAAACAACTGTTTATAAAAATCACTACATTTAGGGTGGAATTAGTCAAGTTTTTAAATTTTATTTATGCAAGAGGCGTATATCGTAGCAGGTTTTAGAACTGCTGTTACAAAAAGTAAAAAAGGCGGTTTCAGATTTATGCGTTCCGATGAATTAGCCATCGAAGTGATTAAGGGGTTAATGAAAACTTTACCTGCCTTAGATCCCAAATTAGTAGATGATGTGATTGTAGGCAATGCCGTTCCCGAAGCAGAACAAGGTTTGCAATTTGGTCGCATCATTGCTGCAAAAGCATTGGGAATAGAAGTGCCTGGTATTACCATAAATAGATATTGCGCAAGTGGTTTAGAAAGTATTGCCATGGCGACTGCAAAAATTAGAACTGGAATGGCAGATTGTATTATTGCAGGTGGAACAGAATCTATGTCAATGGTCCCAACTGCAGGCTGGAAGACAGTTCCAGCCTATTCCATCACAGTGGATGAACCAGATTATTATTTGTCAATGGGTTTAACTGCAGAAGCAGTAGCGAATGAATATGCTATTTCAAGAGAAGATCAAGATGCTTTTGCATTAGCCTCACATCAAAAAGCAAAACTGGCTATTGAACAAGGGTTTTTTAAAAAAGGTATTTTACCAATTGAGGTCAGCGAAACTTATATTAATGAAAAAAATAAAAGAGCAACACGCAGTTATATAGTTGACACAGATGAAGGTGTTCGAGCAGATACCACTATTGAAGCATTGGCAAAATTAAAACCTGCTTTTGCTTTAAAAGGATCTGTGACGGCCGGCAATTCATCACAAACAAGTGACGGCGCAAGCTTTGTGATGGTGATGAGTGAAAAAATGATGCTTTCATTGGGTTTAAAACCTATAGGAAGATTGGTCAATTGCGCTTCCGCTGGGGTCCATCCAAGAATTATGGGGATTGGTCCTATTGCAGCAGTACCCAAAGTATTGAAGCAAGCAGGGATGACATTGGATCAAATTGATTTATTTGAATTAAATGAGGCTTTTGCATCTCAATCCTTAGCGGTCATACGAAAACTGGGTTTGGATACGAATAAAGTAAATATAAATGGCGGTGCTATTGCCCTTGGCCATCCATTGGGTTGCACAGGAAGTAAACTTACGGTTCAGATAATCAACGACTTAGATCGTAGAAACCAAAAATATGGCATTGTAACGGCTTGCGTTGGGGGTGGGCAAGGAATTGCAGGTATCTTGGAAAGATTGTAAATCCTTACCTCCAATTACCGCACATCAAACCTTTTGCTTTTTCTACTACTATTTTTAACTTTTTTGCCTAAAAATTAATAGTTTAGGTACTTCTTTCATTTGACAAAAAAGCAAATTTATAACCATGCGTTTATCTATTTTAGGAACCCTTGTGTTGGCCTTCTTTGTGTCTGTCACAAATGTCTCTGCACAAAAATCAAAAAAAGCGGCTGCTATTGTAGCTCCGCCTCCCCCACCACAAGTGGACATCAACAAAGTATTTAAAAACTGGAAACCTCGAAATGTAGGGCCTGCTTCAATGAGTGGCCGTGTGACTACTATTGATGTGGAAGTAGCGAATCCTAATAATATTTGGATTGGCGCTGCATCTGGTGGGGTATGGAAAACAAATAATAGTGGTGTAAGTTGGACTCCGGTATTTGATGAACAACCTATTTTAAATATTGGTGCTGTTGCAATACAACAATCTAATCCAAGTGTAGTTTGGGTAGGAACCGGCGAAGGTAATCCAAGAAATTCTGTCAGTATTGGAGAAGGAATTTATAAAACCTTAGATGCGGGAAAGACATGGAAAAGAATGGGATTAGAACAAACTAGAAATATTCATCGTGTGATTATTGATCCTACCAATCCTAATACTGTTTATGCAGGTGCGATTGGAAATCCTTATGGACAAGGAAAAAGTAGGGGTGTTTATAAAACAACTGATGGGGGTGATACTTGGAATCAAATATTATATACCAATGACACTTCGGGTGTAGGTGATATGATCATGGATCCAAAAAATCCAAATAAATTATTAGTAGCCATGTGGCATCATTATCGCAATCCTTATCATTTAGAAAGTGGAGGAAAAGGAAGTGGAATTTATATGACAATAGATGGAGGTAAAAATTTTATTAAACTAGGAAAGGAAAACGGATTACCAGAGGGTAATTTAGGTCGCACGGGTATTGCAATTAGTAAATCCAATCCTAATAGAATGTATGCTTTAGTAGAATCTACTAAAAGCGGTTTATATAAAAGTGATGATGGAGGATACAATTGGACTTTAGTAAATGCACAAAAAGCGATTGTGGACAATCGTCCATTTTATTTCCAAGATATTATATGTGACCCCTTGAATGAAAATACATTATGGTACATCAGCCAAACAGTAGTGAAAAGTATTGATGCAGGTAAAAACTTTGAAACGATTATTCCATATAGCGGAATTCATCCTGATCACCATGCTTTTTGGATTCATCCTACCGATAATAAATTTATGGTAGATGGTAATGATGGAGGTATTGGAATTACAAGAGATGGTGGAAAAACTTGGATGTTTGATGAAAAAATTCCAGTAGGACAATTTTATCATGTGAATGTAGATAATGAAATTCCTTATCATATTATGGGAGGCATGCAAGACAATGGTTCTTGGAGAGGTCCTGCTTATAGTTATACGAGAGGAGGTATCAAAAATTTTAACTGGGATAATTTATGGGGTGGAGATGGTTTTGATGTAATGCCTGATCAAGAAGATGCCAACTGGGTTTATGCGATGAGTCAAGGCGGTTCAGTAGGTAGATATAATACAGCCACAGGAGAATCTTCCTTTATCGAACCTCCATCAAAAGATGCAAAAACTTTAATGAGATTTAACTGGAATGCGGCGATAGCGCAAGATCCATTTGATAAAAAAACAATTTATTTCGGCTCTCAATTTTTACACAAGAGCACCAATAAAGGAAGTTCTTGGAAAGTGATTTCTGGTGATTTAACAACCAATGACAGTGCCATGATGGATCAAACTAATAATGGCGGATTAAGTATTGATATTACTGGAGCTGAAAACCATTGTACTATTTTATGTATTGCGCCCTCTTCATTACAAAAGGATTTAATTTGGGTGGGTACCGATGATGGTAATGTTCAATTGACTAATAATGGTGGTAGCACTTGGACCAATCTCACTCCCAATATAACTGGACTTCCTAAGGGTGCATGGGTGCAACAAATTAGAGCTTCTACTTATAATGTGAATGAAGTATTTGTGGTGGCTAATAATTATAGACAAGGTGATTTTGCACCTTATATTTTTAGATCAACTGACATGGGAAAAACTTGGATCAATATGGTGAGTGCTTCCAAAATTACTGGATATGCTTTATCTGTCATTCAAGATCCGGTTGAACCTAATTTAATATTTGTGGGAGCTGAACAAGGCCTATTTGTGAGTTTAGATAATGGAGAGCGTTTTCAACAATGGAAAAATGGTTACCCTTCCGTTTCAACTTTTGATTTAGCTATTCAAGAAAGAGAATCAGATTTAGCCATTGCTACTTTTGGTAGAGCGATGTGGGTATTAGATGACATTAAACCTTTAAGGAAATTAGCACATGATAAAGGTGCTCCTGCTTCTTTCTTTGTTACCGCACCTAGTTACAGTATCAATGCTTCTTATAAAAATTCACCTTATGAGTGGAGTACATGGGGAATGTATGATGGTGAAAATCGCCCTGCAGGATATCCCTTTACTGTGTATTTAATTGATAGTTTGAAAAAAGTTAAAGTGCAAATTAAAGATGCCAATGATTTAGTGGTGCGTAATTTAAGTTTTACTGTTGATAGTGGTTTTAATAGACAATACTGGGGTTATGAACAAAAGGGAGTTAGAGGCGTTGGTATGCCTAAATTAGGTGGCGCTGGCGGCGGTAGAGGTGGTCGAAGAGGTGGTAGTGGAGCAGGAGATGAAGAAAAAGAGTACCGAGGTCGTGATGTACTTCCTGGTAAATACAAAGTAGTTGTAACTGCTAATAGTAAAAAAGATTCTACTTGGATTGAAGTTAAAGAAGATCCAAGATTGGCAAGCAGGGTTGAATTGATTAAGAAACAAGATGAGCTAATGCATCAATTTCAACCAAGTGTTGATAAACTAAACACTGCATTAGATCAATTAGACGAGGTAGATGCTTTGTTATTAGAATTAACTGCTGAGTGGAAAGATAAAAAAGACAAAGGCTTAGACACTTTAAATAAAACGCATAAAAAAGTAACAGAAAGTGCTAAAAAATTAAGAGAATACATCAATGGTAAAAAACAAGATAAACAAGGCTATGGGACTGTAGATGTGATTACTCCAATGTCAATCATTCGTGGTGCGACCATGCTAGTTAGTAGTAAAAACACCATGCCGGGTGAGCAAGAAGAATTGAAGTTAAAGGATGCAGAAGCGGCTATTCAAGATGTGATCACCAGAGCCAATGAATTTTTTACGAAGGAGTGGGTGGCTTTTCGAAAATTAGTAGAGTCAACTCCTATTAAAAAGTTTAAAGATTACGAGGTCATCAAATAATAAAGAATTTCAAAACCCCTTTGCTTTAAAGTAGAGGGGTTTTATTTTTTATAATTAAATAAAACAAAATGAAAAAAATAGTAATAAGTATAGGGATTTTATGCTGTTTATTGAGTCATTCAACAACGAATGCTCAAAAAAAGAAACAGACTGCGCCTCTGACAGCAGCAACAAATCTATTAGCACAGGACCCTGTTTTAAAAGAACAATCCTTCCGATTGGTAGGCCCTTTTAGAGGTGGTAGGGCAGCAGCTGGTATAGGTTCCTATACAGATGTAAATACTTTTTACATGGGTGCCACTGGTGGTGGTGTATGGAAAACGATAGATGCTGGAAGTAATTGGAAAAATATTTCAGATGGTTTTTTTGGCGGCACTATTGGTGCGATTGCATTAGCGCCTTCTAATGAGTCGATCATTTATGTTGGAGAAGGTGAAAATTCAATGAGAGGTAATGTAAGTGAAGGTTTGCAAGGCATGTGGAAATCGACAGATGAAGGAAAGACTTGGAAAAATATGGGATTAAAAGAGGCAAGACATATTGTTCGTATTATAGTACATCCTAAAAACCCAGATATCCTTTGGGCTGCTGTGATGGGACATTTGTTTGGGCCTAATGAAACAAGAGGAGTTTTTAAAAGTATGGATGGTGGCATTTCTTGGAAAAAAGTATTGTATGTGAATCCACAAACAGGCGCGAGTGATTTAGTAATAGATCCAAGTAATCCTGAAATTTTATACGCAGGCACCTGGCAATTAATTCGTACACCTTATAGTTTAGAAAGTGGGGGTGAAGGTTCTGGTTTGTATAAGAGTACAGATGGTGGAGAAACTTGGAACTCAATTAAAACCAACAAAGGATTTCCAAAAGGCTTGTGGGGTATTACTGCCATTGCAGTTGCTAAATCTAATCCTGACAAATTGTATGCTTTAATTGAAAATGCAAATGGCGGATTATATATGTCAGAGAATGGTGGTAAAAATTGGGAGTTAACATGTAGTGATAATAATATTCGTCAAAGAGCTTGGTATTACACTAAGGTATTTGTGGATCCTGCTGATGAAAATAAAGTGTATTGTCCGAATGTTAATTTTATGATTTCTAGTGATGGAGGAAAAACATTTGTGTCAGGAAGAACACCACATGGCGATCATCACGATTTATGGATTGATCCTAAAAACGGTAAGCGCATGATTGTTGCAGATGATGGTGGTGCGCAAGTAAGTTTAGATGGTGCAAAAAACTGGAGCACAGTAATGAATCAGCCCACAGTGCAAGTATATCGTTTAAGTACGGATAATCATTTCCCTTATCGCATATTAGGAGCACAACAAGATAATTCTGCTTTTCGTATTTTATCAAGCACTTATGGCGCTTATATTGGCGAAAATGATTTTGATGTTACAGCGGGTGGCGAAAGTGGCTATATTGTTTCTGATCCAACGAATAGTGATATCGTATATGGTGGATCTTATGGCGGTTTAATTACAAGATATGATCACAAGACTGGCGAGAATAGAGTGATTAATGTATGGCCTGACAATCCAATGGGTGCTGGTGCAGAGGCAATGAAATATCGATTCCAATGGAATCATCCCATTTTCTTTTCACCACACAATCCCAAAAAGCTTTACACAGCAGGCAATCATTTATTTGCTACCGAAAATGAAGGTGCAAGTTGGAATATGTTGTCACCAGATTTAACGACGAATGATAAAACTCGTCAAAAAAGTTCTGGAGGTCCCATTACACAAGACAACACCAGCGTTGAATATTATTGTACCATTTTTACCGCCGCTGAATCACCATTGGAAAAAGATTTGTTATGGACAGGAAGTGATGATGGCTTGATTAATGTAAGTAAGGATGGCGGTGCACATTGGAAAAATGTAACACCGAAGGATGTCCCACAATGGATGATGTGGAACCGTGTTGAAGTAGATCCTATCAGAAAAGGAACAGCTTACTTTGCAGGAACGCGTTATAAGTTAGACGATTTTTCGCCTTATTTATATGTGACGCATGATTATGGTGAAACCTGGGAAAAAATAACCAATGGTATTGATCCAATGCATTTCACAAGAGCCATTGTTGCTAGTCCACGCAAAGCAGGCTTATTATTTGCTGGAACAGAGTATGGTTTGTATATATCTGTAAATGATGGAAAAAATTGGGAGCCCTTTCAATTAAATTTACCAAAAACGCCAGTTACAGATTTATTAATTCGTGATTATAATTTAATTGTGGGTACGCAAGGAAGAAGTATCTATGTTTTAGATGATTTATCTTTTATTGAAAATTATCAAGCAAGCAATATTGATGTTTCAAAAGTATTTCCAGTGGCTAATACATATCGTGTACCACCTCAATTGGGAGGACGTCGTGGACGTGGTGAAAAAGCGAGTATGCCAGCTAATGTTGGAACAAATCCTCCAAAAGGTGTCGTAATTAATTATTGGAAAGCGAATACCTCTGATTCTACAAGGGTCATGATAAGCATATTAGATGATCAAAAAAAGGTCATCAAAACTTTTAATCAAAATGATGTAGGCGGACCAAGCTCGGAAGCTGGGTTCCAAAATTTTGTTTGGAACATGTATCATAAAGAAATTGAAAAGCCAGAAGAAGGCTTGATTCTTTGGAATGGTTCAACAAGTCCAGTTTTGGCAGCGCCAGGCAAATACATTGCAAAAGTAACCATTGATAATACTGTTGTTGAGCAACCCTTTGCCATTTTGGCGGATCCAAATTATAAAGTATCTGATGCCGATCTAAAAGCACAGGAACAATTTTTATTATCGGTTGCTGATAATTTTAGTTCCATCATGAAAACTTTAAAAGGGATAAAGGAAATAAGAAATCAAATCCAAGTAGTTCAAAAGAAAACCAAGGATACGGCATTTCAAAAGCAATGCACTAGTATTTTAGATAATTTTAAAACAATCGAGGAAGCTTTACATCAAACCAAAGCGAAGAGTGGTCAGGATGTTTTAAATTTCCCTATACGCTTGGATGATAAAGTGGCTGGTGTATTTGAAGCGGCCGCAGCTGGTTATACTGCACCTACTAAACAAGTAAAAGAAACCTTTGCAGACTTAAAAGCACAAGTGGATGTGCAATTAAAGTTGTACGATACCTTGAAAAAAGAAGGAGTTAAATCCTTGAATGAAGCAGTACATAAATTAGGTATTCCTATTATTGGGAATTAATGGATGCCAATTTGTTAACATAGATGAAAAAAAAGACCCCTGTTCAGAGAAATCGAAACAGGGGTCTTTTTTATACACGCTTTATTTATTTAAAATCAGCGTATAATAAATATTTTTTTCGCTTTGATTTATACTCGGTTAATTTAGGCTCCCAACTTTTTCTGATGTCTGCTTCGGAAACGCCTGCTTTTAATTGTTCCATTAATACAGCATTGCCTGCTAATTTATTAAAAAAGTAAGCGGTCGGCTCGCCCGATTTGGGACGAATGAAAAAAGAATCTTTTTGAGGAAAGCTTTTGTACATTTCTATGATTAATCCTAGGTCAATTTGATGTGGCGGAGGCATTTTATTTGTTAAGTCCCAACCATAACATAATTGTCCATATAATTTTGAATTCATTGCGCCCAATCTTGGTCCAGGTGTAAATGAAAATTGCTTATTCGAGATACTAGGATGTCCAATATAGGCGAATGCATGAGGGGTTCCTCTTCCTTCACTCATAACAGTGCCTTCAATCAAACAGGTAGTAGCATACCAATAAATAGAATTCATAGTAGCTAAGTTGGGAGAGGGCGGAACATCTACTTTGTACATCGAACTATGTGAATAGTTTTTATTGGGAATGATGGTAAGATTTAAATTTGTTTTTCCGTCTACCATTTTTAACCAATTTTCACCTTTTAATAATTGAGCATATTCACCCATCGTTAAACCATACACCGAAGGGATTGCGTTTTTTCCCACGCCACTTGAAAAGGGTGCTTCTAAAACTGGACCATCGACATAATGTCCATTGGGATTAGGGCGGTCTAAAATGACAACTGGCTTGTTATTGGCTATAGCCGATTCCATATAATATTGTAATGAATTGATGTAGGTGTAAAAACGAGTACCCACATCTTGCACATCAAAAAGCATGATATCTACATCCGTTAAGTCACTTGCATCTGGTGCATTTTTTTTACCATACAGTGAAACTATTTTAATTCCGGTTTTTGCATCTATCTCGTCCGATACTTTTTCGCCAGCATCTGCAGTGCCTCTTAGGCCATGTTCGGGTGTAAATATTTTTTGAATTTTTATACCAGCAGCCATTAAAGTATCAATTAAGTGTTTCCCATTGATAGTGGCTGTTTGATTTGTAAATAAGCTTACGCGCTTTCCTTTTAGTAAAGGAAAATATTTTTCAGTTTGATAGGCACCGGGTAAAATGGGTTTTTTATTTTGAGACAGAGCAGAACAAGTAATACTTAAAAAGGCGACTACCCATACTGTGTATATTATTTTTTTCATAAGAAAAAGTATCGTTGAAAACACAATTTAGTATAAAAACAAAAGCGATGTTGGCTTATTTGATTAACTCAAGTACTTGCCTACAATTGGCATTCGACGACCTACCCCAAAGGCTTTGGGTGAAATTCTAATAATGGGACAGAATTGATTACGCTTGTATTCGTTGCTGTTGACCATTTTTAAGGTCTTATCAACTAATGCATTTTCAAATCCTAAAGCTTTAATATCACTTGGATTAGAACGTCTTTCAATGTATTGATATAATATTTGATCTAATACTTCATACGCAGGTAAACTATCGCTGTCCTTTTGATCGGGTCTCAATTCAGCACTAGGTGCTTTGGTGATAATAGAGTAGGGTATGATTTCCTTGTGGCGATTTATATATTTAGCCAATTCGTAAACTTGTAATTTATAACAATCTCCCAAAACGCCTAACCCACCTGCCATGTCACCATATAAAGTACCATAACCAGTTGCTAATTCACTTTTATTAGATGTGTTTAATAAAATGTATCCAAACTTATTGGCGATGCCCATTAAAATATTACCTCTTGATCTGCTTTGTAAATTTTCTTCGGCTAAGGAAAAAGGAAGATCCTTAAATAAGGGCTTCAAGGTGTTTAAAAAACTTTCATATACCTCCTTTATGGGTAGGGTATCGTATTTATTATCTAAGTTCTTACTTAACTGAACAGCGTCCTCTACAGAATGGTCGGTTGAATAAGGAGAGGGCATCAAGATGGCATGTACATTTTCCTTACCTAATGCCTCGCAAGCAATCGCTAAAGTAACAGCCGAATCAATGCCGCCAGAAGATCCTAAAATGGCTTTAGTGAATCCCATCTTTTGGAAATAATCTTTCACTCCTAATATTAATGCATTGTATACTTGTTCAATATTTAAACTAGGAATTAAAACAGCTGGATTCAATTCCTTATTCGGCACTCGATTGGCGGGTTCTAATATAGGCGCATTAATGCTGCCATCCTCATTGCATTCAAAGGTGGCCATTGCTGAAGAAAACATGGGTAAAGCGCCACATAAATTAGCATCCTTGTCAAAAACTAAGGAGCTGCCATCAAAAACAATTTCCGTTTGACTACCCACGGCGTTACAATAAAACAATGGAATTTTATATTTTAATACATTGGACTTGATAGTTGCTTTACGATCCTCGTCATGTGTATAATCAAAAGGAGAGGCACTTAAATTTAATAAAATGTCAGGTTGTTGATCCATCATTTTATCCATGGGACAAATTCGGTACAAAGGGTTATCGCCTAAGTTCCAAATGTCTTCACAAATGGTGATGGCTAAATTTTTTCCTTTAAAGGGAATCACTTTCCATTGGTCAGCGGGCTCAAAATATCTATTTTCATCAAACACGTCATAGGTAGGTAAAAGTGTTTTATGAATTTCTGCTACCACTTTTTGATCATATAAGAAAAATGCAGCATTGTATAAATCTTTGCCTTTTTTATGTGGATTGCGAGCAGGACTTCCAATTAATACGCCAATAGTGTCGGCTGCTTCTTTTATGCGGTCGATGGATTGATAGCATTGATTAATAAAATCCTCAAATTCAACAAAGTCTCTTGCTGGGTAACCGCACACACTCATTTCACTAAATAAAATCAAATCGGCACCTTGATTTTTAGCCTCTTGGATCGCACATAAAATCTTATGTGTGTTTTGTTCAAAATTTCCAATATGATAGTTCTGTTGTGCAATGCAAATCTTCATGGGGCAAAGGTCGGTTTTTAACAGAAATAACCTCGCTTTTTTTGTACTTTCGAGTATGCGATTACTGTTTTTATATCTTTTTCTGTCAATTATAGGCCTTAGTGCTTGTCAAAATAGTGCAGTCGACCCTGCTCAAAATACACCTGCTATTGCGCTTACAATAGAAAGATTAGATCAAGTGATGTTTCAAATGGACAGTTTACATTTAAAGGATAGTTTACCATTGATGCAAAAGCAATACCCTTTTTTGAAAGAGGTATTAGGCAAGCAAATGTTAGCCTTGGATAGCAATCAATGGTTACTCGGTTTTCAAAATTTTATAAGTGCATATCGTCCCATTTATCTAGCGTCTGCTCATATTCATGCCCCTGCGCAAGCACAGCCTCAGCTGCAAATGCTTTTTAAAAGGGTACAGTATTATTTTCCTCGTTATAAATTACCTAAAAAAATTATTTATTTTATTGGGCCATTAGAAGGGTATGGGAATACCATAGGTATAGATTATATGGCGATAGGTTTACAGATGTACTTAGGATCGCAATCTCAATGGTATCAATCTGAAGAATTTCAAAAATATTTTCCTACTTACCTTAGTCGGATTTTCACAACCGAATATATTCCTATTGCTGCTGCAAAAAATTTAATACAAGACATAGCACCCAATGAGATGGCCACGCATAGTTTAATAGTGGAAATGATTGAGTTGGGAAAAAGACAATTTATTTTAAAAAAATTATTGCCACAAACAAACGAACCTTCTTTGTTAGGGTATACATCAAAGCAGTATGATGCCATCCTTAATGCAGAACAAGATATTTGGAATTATTTATTGAAAATGAATTTGATATATTCAAAGGATCCGACTGTGCTCAACAATATGTTGGGCGAAGCCCCATTCAGCGCCTATTTTGGCAATGAAGTACCTGGGAAAGCGGGTTTGTTTATAGGCTATAAAATTGTACAATCATGGATGGCGCAGCAATCTAATAGTAAGCAAACTGAATTAGATGCATTGATTCAAATATCACCCGAGCAATTATTCGCGGAAAGTAAATACCACCCTTAGTTGATAAAAAATTAATTAAGCTTTACAGGTGCTACCATCTTGAAGGCTGGAATATTAACATTGATCAGTTCCTTATTATCTATATTTTCCATGGTATAGTAGCCTTGCATTTTTCCTAGTTCACTTTTTAAATGACAACCGCTTACATATTGATAATTTTTACCTGGCATAATTAATGGCTGCACACCTACCACACCTTCCCCTTCAACAACGCGATATTCGCTATTGCTGTCAAATACTTCCCAATAGCGTTTTAATAATTTAACTGGAAATGAATTGTGATTTTCGATGGTGATTCGGTAAGCAAACATATATTCATTTTGCAATGGATTACTGTAATCTTTTTGGTAAAAAGTTTCGATGCTTACCTCGACCCCTTCTGAAATTTTAGAGACCATAATCGTTCATTTCCTACAAGGACATTGGCAGAATATACTGCTTCGTAAAAATAACTAAAAATGGGCCTGATTTTGCAAAATAGGATGCCAATTTTTTTTAAACAAGCATTAAGTCTTGTACCTTTGCGCCATCGAATCAATTAAAGGGTATTTAGCCTTTAATATTCAATTTAAAACCTCACAAAATGAAAATTGCAGTTGCTAAGGGAGATGGAATCGGACCTGAGATCATGGAAGCCGTTATTGCTATTTTTAATGCTGCAAAAGTGCCCATGGAGTATGAAATGGTAGATATGGGGAAATGGGTTTTTGATAAAGGGTTTAGCAATGGGATGACACCCGAAGCCAAGCAAACGATTGAGGATTTGGGCATCTTATTTAAAGGACCCATGGAGACACCTAAGGGTAAAGGAGTAAAAAGTGTCAATGTTACTGCTCGTAAAACTTGGAACACCTACGCCAACGATCGTAAATTTCAAACATTAAGTGGGGTTGAAACAGTTTTTAGCAAAGCAGGTATTGCAATAGATTTAACCATTGTTCGTGAAAATATTGAAGACACTTATGGTGGTATTGAACATATGTTGACACAAGATGTTGCGTTGGGCCGAAGATTTATTACGCGTCCAGGAAGTGAGCAAGTGATACGTTATGCATTTGAAATGGCGAAGAAAAAAGGAGCGCGCCGAATAACTTGTGGCCACAAAGCCAATATCATGAAATTAACGGATGGCTTATTTCTTGAAGTTTTTAAGGAAGTGGCTAAGGAATATCCTGAATTAAAATCAGATGATGTTATTGTAGATGATTTGTGTATGAAATTAGTGAGTCGTCCAGATTTATTTGATGTGATTGTGTTGACCAATTTACAAGGGGATATTGTAAGTGATTTATGTGCTGGATTAGTAGGTGGGCTTGGTTTTGCACCTTCTGCCAATATTGGAGATCACATCTCCATTTTTGAAGCGGTGCATGGTACTGCACCAGATATCGCTGGAAAAAATATCGCCAACCCTACTTCTCTTTTATTAAGTGGGTTAAGTATGTTGCGTCATTTAGGATTAATGGAACAAGCTGTTGTTATTGAAAATGCTTTATTATATACATTAGAATCGGGCGTGCATACTGGAGATTTTGGAGATAAAAAAATTCCTGCCGTAAATACTACCGTTTTTGCGGATGCCATTATTTCTAATTTTGGTAAACAGCCTTTACACAATCCAAAGCCATTCTTGCCTAATTTTTATGTCACACCGACCAATTTTAAATTGGAACACAATCCAATGTTACAAAGTGATTTAAGGGACCAGCATAAAATTGTTGGAGTTGATTTTTTTATTGAAAGTGCTGATCAACCAAGAGTTATTGCAGACAAGTGCTTAAAACATGCAAGTGAAAGCCTCACTTTAGTTACTATTACAAATCGGGGTACTCAGGTATGGCCATCAGGTTCTGTCTTTACTAATTTGGTCAATCAATTTTATTGTCGTTTTGAAACAGTGAATGAAACACCACTTTCTCAGGATCAGGTCATTGATTTATACCGATCATTGGCAAAGGATTTTAAGATTTGTTCCCTAGAAGTGTTAAATATGTGGGCCGATAAAAAAGCGTATAGTTTGGCGCAAGGGCAGTAGGGGTCCGAGTTTTACAACTTTGCCCTTTAATTTGACTGTTTTTAATATAAAATTCCCCTTTCAGCTATGAAAAAAAACATTTTTAGTGTAATTTCACCACTCATTTACAAAATAGTCTTTTAGCTATGGCCGAAGTTATCTTAATGCCCCGTTTGAGTGATACAATGACCGAAGGTGTCATTGCCGCATGGCATAAAAAAGTGGGCGATACTGTGAATAAGGGCGATCTATTGGCCGAGATCGAAACGGATAAAGCCACGATGGAATTAGAAAGCTATCAACAAGGCGTGTTATTACACACAGGAACCCTTCGTGGTGGTAAATTACAAGTAAATGATTTACTAGCTATTATTGGAAAAGAAGGAGAAGATATTACCGCTTTAATTACACAAAACACAAATAAAGCGGCCGAGGTAGTTACATCAGATAAGATTGCTGAAAAAATAATTCCAGTAGCTAATAATACTAACACAACTGCAATTGATATTAGCAAGATGGACGAAGTAGTACTGATGCCAAGATTAAGTGATACCATGACAGAGGGCGTTATTGCTGGATGGCAAAAAAAGGTAGGAGACCAAGTTAAAAAAGGAGAAATTTTAGCAGATATAGAAACCGATAAAGCAACCATGGAATTAGAATCCTATAAAGATGGGATTTTATTATACCAAGGAGCTAAAGCGGGTGAAAAAATATTAGTGAACCAATTGCTATGTATCATTGGTCAACCAGGATTAGATATCGATGCTATTGTAAAAGCAGTAGCAACTCCTAGTCATCCAATTGCTGCTAGCGCACCTATTGTCAATGAAGCGCCTGCACCATCAACAACTATTACAATGGCAACTAACACTGCAGTACCATCAACAGTAGTGAATGAGGGTCGCATTTTTGCTTCTCCTTTAGCTAAAAAAATAGCAAAGGAAACAGGAGTGGATTTAAA
>Ga0114977_10000974_pt1 | contig 18913 bp, 17 predicted proteins | sample S_130805_MF_Meta_FD_87026 | JGI IMG/M metagenome (GOLD analysis project Ga0114977, IMG submission 87026) | Freshwater microbial communities from Lake Simoncouche, Canada to study carbon cycling - S_130805_MF_MetaG | ecosystem: Environmental > Aquatic > Freshwater > Lake | place: Lake...
TCCTCATGGGTCAGGTGGGTATACATAGAATTTCCTTTTTTGAAACTTAAGGTATTCTATGCTGCCTGACTCCTTTCCTCAATTCCTTTATCCATGTTGCACTTCACTGTTGAATCGGCGTATAGTAATGCCAGATAAGATTTCAATAGTAATAAGTGATCATTCTTCTCAAATTACGCACAAGAAACAATATAATACAGTTGGATTCTATACCCTGTTAGTTCTTTTGTTGTAATTTCTTTATGAGAGCGTCCATTCCTTCCCTTGAAAGAATTGAAGCAAATTCAGAGCGTTGGGTGGTAATCATGCTTACGCCTTCAGCAACAATATCATATATTTTAAAGCTGCCATCTTCGGCTTTTTTTGCTTTATAAGACACATTGTACGATTTACCTTCTTTATCAACTATTGTTGTTTCTACTGTATATTTTCCTTCTTCTTCAGTCGTAAATTTATTAATGACCATTTTTTGGTCTGTATACTGGCGGAATTTAGATACATAGCTACGAATTAGGAAATCGTTATAAAATTTGATATATTGATCCTGCTGTTCGGTAGACGCCTCACGCCAATAACGGCCAACAACGAATTTAGCAATCCAGTTTATATCAACAGTTTCTACAAAAAGACGATTTAACTGCTTTTCTTTTTCCGCATCACTTAAATTGCCTGTTGCAACAATCCCTATTACCTTATCCCCGATTCCTTGTATGAAATCCTTTGCTTTTTCAGGCGTTGCCATGGCGCTTGATGCCTGGAGTATAAAGCTAGAAAAAATAATGGTATAAACTGCAAGCCTGCGCATAATCTTTATAGGTGATTTTATTTTCATTTTACTATCAAATTAAGTGTAACTTTAAAGCTTGGCTTATAAAGTATTTTTCTAAAAATACAAGGCGATTATAGAAAAAGCCGCCCATGTTTTTATGGGCGGCTTAATAGACTTACTACGTTTTGCTCAAGAAGCCTAGTTGGTAGCTTTTTTCTTTGCTGTATTTATATCATGCAAGCGTTTCTGAGTATACAGACTCCTGATGGTTGCGTATGGGTCTAGCGAAGTTTTGTTTATGCTATCAATAAGGCCGAGTGAGGACTCTCTTGCATCAAGACCTGTGATAACGTTGCGGGCAATAACTTCTTCAGTTGTAAACACATAATAAAAAGGATCAATAAACGTATCAACTACCCTACCAAAAGCATCCCTTGTGTTTGAAGGGCCTAGTAGAGGCAACATCAAATAAGCGCCCTGGCCAATGCCATATACACCTTGAGTCTGGCCGAAATCTCTCTTTTGATGTTCAAGTCCAGCATCTTTTGCTACATCGAATATACCAGCAATACCTAAGCTTGAGTTTATTGCAAACCTCCAGATAGATATAACGCTCCGGTGAACATCGCCCTCAAGTGTTGAATTTACAAATGTAACTGGTTCAGTAAGGTTGGTAAGAACGTTACGAACGCCTTTTCTTGCCAATTCAGGTACAATTATTTGGTAACCTTTGGCAATAGGACGGATAATAGTTTTGTCCAGCACGTTATTAAAGCCATAAACTTTGCGGTTAAAGCTTTCAAGAGGGTCACTTACCGATCCTGGATCGAAATCGTCAATATCTTCAGCAAGTGCAAGATTTGCGCTTGATGATATTGCAACTGTAACTATAAATATTTTAAATGCAGACTTGATTGTAAAGTTTTTCATAACACTAATATTTGAATTTGCCCTATAACTTCTATAGTAGCGGTAATTGGTTAATTTGTTATTAATTGAAACAAGTTTAACCAGCCTGCATTAATAGTGTAGATTGCAATATTATGGTATAAAAATTATTTTTTTTCCCAAAACAAACCAAACTGTGTTGTTTTGATGCAACTTGACTTAGCGCGAGGAAGATTTGGCAGTGAAGATGGTAAAACTTATCCCACTCACTTCTTTGTGCTTTTTCTCTTCAATATTAAATCCTGCAATTTTCATGATTTCTTCAAAATATTGTACAGAGTGGTTGAATCTATTTTCTTCTATGTCAAATGTGTAGTTCTCACTCAGTTCGTTCTCCTTAATAATTAAAGCAAGAATACCGCCTTGCTTTAGTGCTAATGCAATATTAGAAAAAATATTATCAAGCTTTCTGTGATAAGAAAAAATGTTTCCTGCAAGTACTATATCATATTTTTCTTTGTTTTCAGCTAGGTGTGCGGAGATTTCATTTGTAATCACATTATTATAAACAGTCTCGCCTTCAAATAGTTGCTTCTTATTGGCCTCGTTGGATTTGGTGTTTATATCTACCCCTATAATCTTCCGCGCAACTTCTCTGCGGCGCAATACACCACCACGTCCACCAAGATTTGAACCAAGATCTAGTACATCAAGGTTTGGGTTCTTATCGTGAATGTTCGTTAGTATTGAATTGATAAAAAATTTGTCAAGTTGTTCTATTGTTTCTAGTGATTCTTTGTTGTCTTCACTGCGCCATTCCAAGTGTTCGTTGATAATGTTTTGTGGTATTGAATCAATTGATTCAGGCTTTTCAATTTTACAAAGCTCATAGTTTGCTTCAGGAAAGTCAGCTTGTAAAGATAATGCCTTTTCAAGATTTTCTTTGGCTTCATTTATTTTCCCCTCACGTATCAGAGCCCTGCCAAGGTTGTAATAAGCAGGAGCCATATCAGGCACAAGGTAAACTACCATTTTAAATCGCATTACTGCATCTGAAAGGTTTCCAAGTTTAAGATGGTGCAAGCCAAGCTTATAGTTTGTGCCGGGTATATCCTTTAATTTTTCCTTTGCGGTCTTAACTTCCTGATCAAGCATTTCAAGTGTTTTTTTGATTAAAGGCTTTGCTTTTGAAATCAAATTGGATGGTGTTATTTTGCCTGATTTATAGTTATCAGTATTCTTTTTTATCAATGATTTGAGTGATGAAAGCAGCTTCATTTTAATACCTTTAATATTTGCCCTGATTTATATTATATAGTGTTGTTTTGTGTTTCGTCAATTTTTACTATTGTTTTAAACTAAATGTAAATGTATATGGAGAGCCTCAACATTTGTGAGGATAAAAGAATGTCACTAATCGCAAAGCGCCTTGCTAGCATTAAACCTTCACCAACTATTGCGGTATCTACCAAAGCCAAGGAATTACAGGCGGCGGGTAAGGATGTTATCGGGCTTGGAGCTGGTGAGCCTGATTTCGATACAATAGATTATGTAAAAGATGCGGCAATTGAGGCAATTAAAGCGGGAGATACAAAATATACCGCAGTTGATGGCACTCCGGCTCTTAAAAAGGCAATTTGCGAAAAATTCAAGCGTGAGAATGGTTTAACTTATGAACCAGCGCAAATAACCGTTGGCGCTGGCGCAAAACATGTGCTTTATAATGCTTTCATGGCAACATTGGATGAAGGTGATGAGGTTATAGTGCCTGCACCTTATTGGGTTTCGTATCCTGATATGGTTGATCTTGCAGGCGGCACTCCGGTTGTTGTGCAATGTACTGCTGAAAATAAATTCAAGCTGCAGGCAAAAGATTTAGAGGCGGCAATCACTAAAAAAACTAAGTGGTTGATCATGAATTCCCCAAGCAACCCAACTGGCGCTGCTTATAGTTATGATGAAATGAAGGCACTGACAGATGTTTTGCTAAAACACCCGCATGTGCATGTTATAGCTGATGATATTTATGAGCATCTTTTATATGATGGCTTTAAATTTGTTACACCAGCACAGGTGGAGCCAAAATTATATGACCGCACCCTCACAGTAAATGGCGTTTCTAAAGCATACGCAATGACTGGTTGGCGTATTGGTTATGCTGGCGGCAGCAAAGAATTGATAAAGGCTATGGCGATTATTCAGTCTCAAAGCACATCAAATCCGACTTCAATAAGCCAGGCGGCTTCGGTTTCGGCATTAAACGGCAATCAGGACTATCTGAAAGAGCGCTGCAGGGCTTTCCAGGCACGCCGCGATATGGTAGTTTCATTCTTAAACACTATAGATGGTGTTGAATGTAATACTCCAGAGGGCGCATTTTATGTGTTCCCTTCATGCCAAGGTCTAATTGGCAAGAAAACTCCAGCCGGTAAGGTTATCAGCAATGATACTGATTTCACTACATTCTTGCTAGAGGAAGCACTTGTAGCTGTGGTTCAGGGAAGTGCATTTGGCGCAGAAGGATTTTTTAGAATTTCCTATGCAACCTCAGATGAGGTGTTAAAAAATGCCTGCGTAAGAATTGCAAAAGCTTGCGCTACATTAAAATAGCTACTAATAGTTGGTTTTTGTTTTGTAAAAATCAACATATAGTAATAAAATATTGACTATTATGATTTTGTAGTGTTATATTCAAATATTCTATTTACATTATCACAGAAGTTCTATATTAAATCACTTCTGCTAAATCAAGCTATGCAAGATTTAGCGACTTTGTTTTAGGAAGCTGAATATCCTAATTGAGTTTTAGGCGGATAGGTTTTCTAGAGTTTTGTTAACAAATCTTGCGAGGCTTTATGAGATGCGAAAATATCAGTCTTCCCAATCAGTAGCTAGTGACCTACTCCCTGATGGCCCGTTGCACATATACCGCCCTAAAGCGGTGGCAACTGCTGTCAACTTCTTTAAAGAAAATTTCCGTGGTAAGGTTCTTTACGCAGTAAAGACCAACCCTGAACCATTTGTGTTAAAGCAAATTAATGAGCTTGGCGTGAATAGCTTTGATGTGGCATCATTGCAGGAAATTCAAACTGTTAGCAGCCTTTTGCCACAGGCAGAGCTTTATTTTATGCACACGGTTAAGTCACGCAATTCAATCCGCGAGGCTTATTTTTCTTATGGAGTGCGTAATTTCTCGCTTGATACCGAGGCTGAGCTTGAAAAAATCCTCACAGAGACCAATAATGCAACAGATTTAAACCTGTTTGTTCGTATAGCTATGCCTAATGCTTATGCAGAGCTTAGCCTTGCTGATAAGTTTGGTATAAATGTGAATGAAGCACATTTGTTGATACAAAAAACCCGTAAGCACACACAAAAGCTAGGTGTTTGTTTCCATGTTGGATCTCAGTGTATGCATCCTGATGCTTACCGCATTGCGATACGCATGGCAGCAAAAGTTGTATCAAAAGCTAAGGTTAAAATTGATGTGATGGATGTAGGTGGTGGTTTCCCTTCGATATATCCCGGTATGATGCCGCCAGCAATGCAGCTATATTATGATGCGATTCATGAGGAATTTGCTAAATTTAACAAGCAAGGTGATTGCGAGTTAATTTGCGAGCCTGGTCGTGCAATTGTTGCTGAAAGTGGCTCTGTGATTGTAAAAGTTGAACTGCGTAAGCGGGATTTCCTTTATATAAACGATGGTACTTATGGCAGCTTGTTTGATGCGGGCACACCGAAATTTATTTTCCCTGTGAAGCTTCTCAGGGCAGAATCTGTAAGTCATTCAGGTAATTTTATGCCGTTTAGTTTCTTCGGCCCAACATGCGATAGTATGGATTTTATGAAAGGTCCGTTCCATTTGCCAGAGGATACATCCGAGGGCGATTATATCGAAATTGGCCAGCTTGGTTCTTATGGACGCACATTAGCTACAGGTTTCAACGGCTTTAAGCCTGTAGAAGAAATAATAGCGGTTGAGGATGAGCCGATCATGAGCCTTTATGGTGATATGCAAAAAATTTCTGAAAAACTGGATACCATTGCAGCTTAGAGAAACTAGTTAAATATCAAGACCCCGCAAGCAATTAGCGGGGTCTATTTTTTATAACACGGAGATACAAAATGACAGCAAGCGCTAAAAAAACCAACGACCTGAAAGCAAAATTACTTTCAAAAGAAGTAAAACACATTGATATCACTTCTTTTGATGCCCGCCCTATTATTGATGGAATGGGGCATATGTCTTTCACTTCGCGTGATTTATCCCGTGCAACTGGCATTTTTAACCAGATGCTTGGTGACAAAGACTGTTCTGTAATTTTGACGATTGCAGGTTCAACCTCCGCTGGTGGTTGCATGCAGCTTTATCACGATTTAGTAAAATATAATATGGTTGATGCAATTGTTTCCACAGGCGCATCAATTGTTGATATGGATTTCTTTGAAGCGCTTGGTTTTAAGCATTATCAGGGTAGCCAGTTTGAAGATGATACAAAACTACGTGATCTGTATATTGACCGTATTTATGATACATATATTGACGAAGAAAACCTTCAGGCATGCGACCACACATTATTAGAAATTGCCAATTCATTAGAGGCGCGCCCATATAGCTCACGTGAATTTATACGCGAGATGGGTAAATATCTGGCAAATGGTGGCGCTAAAAAGAAAGATTCACTAGTTCAGCTTTGCTATGAAAAAGACGTGCCGATTTTCTGCCCGGCATTTACCGATTCATCTGCAGGTTTTGGTTTGGTGTTACATCAAGTTCAGAACCCAAAAAAGCATATGACTATTGACTCTATTGCAGATTTCCGTGAACTTACGGATATAAAAATCAAAGCTGGAACAACCGGCTTGCTTATGGTTGGTGGTGGTGTTCCAAAGAATTTTGTGCAGGATACTGTTGTTTGTGCTGAAATTTTGGGTAAAGAAGTTGATATGCATAAATATGCAATCCAGATTACAATTGCCGACACTCGTGATGGTGCATGTTCAAGCTCAACATTGAAGGAGGCATGCTCATGGGGTAAGGTTGATGTGGCTTATGAGCAGATGGTATTTGCTGAAGCAACAAGCGTTCTGCCACTTATGGCATCTGATGCTTATCATCGTGGTGAGTGGAAAAAGCGTGGAGAAAAACGCTATACGAAGCTTTTCAACTAGCCGATATTTCTACGGTATGTGAATTTATTTGATTTTTATTATCAAAATAATTGAATTAAAATGGCAATTAAAATCAATAAAATTCACAAAGCATACTGCCACTGCGGCGCTGTGGAGCTTGAGCTGCAATTGCCAAACGGTCTTGAAAATCCAAGGCGTTGCACATGCTCCATGTGCAGCAGGCGTGGCGCTGTGGTTGCCTCCATTCCACTTGACGGCCTTCGAATAATAAAGGGTGAAGATAATTTAACCCTTTATCAATTCAATACCAAAACCGCAAAACATTATTTCTGTAAAACATGCGGTATATATACTCACCATCAAAGGCGTTCAAACCCGCATCAGTTTGCGTTTAACGTTGCTTGTCTTGAGGGGGTTAACCCGTTAGATATAAAAGATATAGAAATTGTTGATGGCATTAACCATCCTAGCGATCGAAAATAAATTACTGAATTCATAGAAGTTAGTCAGTAGCAAAGCGCATGTTAAAAACACTTATAAAACCCTCAGCAAAACGCCTGTTGGATATTATATATCCCCCGCATTGTATTTCTTGCGGGGATAGTGTTAGTCAAAATGGCACAATTTGCGCACATTGCTGGGGTGATATAAATTTTATTACAGACCCACAATGTTATATTTGTGGTTTTCCATTCGATTTTGAAGCTTTGGAGGGTTCCGTTTGTGCCGGATGCACCAAGAATCCGCCACGTTTTGCAAAGGCACGCTCTGTGTTTTTATATGATGATGCCAGCCGCAAGATGATAACGTCATTTAAATATAATGATAGGATTGAAAACCGCGCTGCATATGCACGTTGGATGGCAAGGGTTGGCGCTGATATGATACGGGAGGCGGATTTCATAATTCCTGTGCCACTGCATTTTTTTAAGCTGCTCATACGTAAATATAATCAGGCTGCGCTGCTCTCTCATGAACTGGCAAAAATAGTTGATAAGAAAGTGCTGGCACGGGCGATTATCCGAAAAAAATATACCAAAACACAGGCGGCCTTTTCGCATAAAGGTCGTTTCAAAAATATTGGTGGTGCATTTAAAATAAACCCAAAATATCAGCAAATTTTACATGGCAAAAAAATATTATTAGTGGATGATGTAATTACAACCGGAGCCACAGCCGATGAATGTGCTAAAGTTTTGCTCAAAGCTGGGGTGGAAAGGGTTGAACTGCTAACATTAGCGAAAACGTTGTATTAGAAATAAGAAGCAAGAATAAAGAATCTCAAATATAAAAATATTAATGAGCTATTTCTTTGATTCTATACTTTCTAGATTCTAAACTCTAATTTACCGGAGAAAAATATATGAAATTCACAGCAGCATGTGTGCAGGTAAATTCCGGCAATGATATGGCGGCAAATATTCAAACCGCAACAGGTTTGATTGAGCGAGCCAGCATGCAGGGGGCTGATTTTATTGCGCTGCCGGAAAATGTTGCGTTTATGTCAAAAACGCCAGAAGAATTATTTGCCAACACTTATTTTGAAGAATCACATCCGGCATTGCAGGCATTCAAAGATGCGGCAAAGAATTATGGTAAGTGGCTTTTGGTTGGTTCATTGGCAGTAAAAATTAAAGATGAAGCTAAACTTGCCAATCGCAGTTTTCTTATAAATTCCGAGGGGCAAATTGCAGCTTCTTACGACAAAATTCACCTGTTTGATACAAGCGTAAAAGGCGGCGAAACCCATAAGGAATCGGACCGGTTTGTTTATGGGGGCATATTGGTGTGCGCCCAAACTCCCTGGGGCAAAATGGGTATGACAATTTGTTATGACGTGCGTTTCCCGCATTTATACCGCAGCCTTGCCAAAAGTGGCGCATGTTTTATAGGCGTGCCAGCGGCATTTACCCAATTTACAGGACAGGCACACTGGCATGTTTTGCTGCGCGCTAGGGCAATTGAGACGGGAAGTTATATAATTGCTCCGGCGCAAACAGGAACGCACCCTTCAGGGCGCAAAACCTATGGCCACAGCCTTATAATAAACCCGTGGGGCGAAGTTATGGCGGATGGTGGTGAGGATGTGGGAGTTATCACAGCACAAATTGATATGGAAAAAGTAACACAAATAAGGCAGCAAATGCCAAGCCTGGAGCATGACCGGGCTTTTTAAGCCACATCAACCCCAACAGCCTGGCTAATATTTTTCAACCCATCCTTATGCAATAATTCACAGAGGCGTTCATTAATACGTGGGATAAGACCAAATCCTTCATAAATTAACGAAGAATAAACTTGCACCAGAGATGCGCCGGATTTAATTTTTGTATAAGCATCATCGCCTGAGAATATACCGCCCACGCCGATAATTGGAATTTTACGTTCGGTTAACCTGTACATTTCCCGCAAACATTCGGTGGATATTTTAAAAAGCGGCCTGCCGCTCAGTCCTCCAGTTTCTCCAGCATGATCGTTTAAAAGAACATCACGCTGGCCTATGGTTGTGTTGCTTATAATTAAACCATCTATGGAATGTTTCAGGCTGATTTGGGCAATATCTTCTTGTTGATATTTTGTGGTGTCTGGAGAAATCTTAAGTAAGATAGGAATCTTCTTACCACCTAGATCCGCGCGTTTGGCAATTATTGCGCCAAGGAGCTTATCGAGCTCTTCTTTGCCTTGCAAATCCCTAAGGCCAGGGGTGTTTGGTGATGAAATATTTATGGTTATATAGTCGCTCAGGCCATAAACTTTTTCAAGCATGGTTATATAATCAGCAACACTATCTGTGCTGGTTTTATTTTTTCCAATGTTAGCACCAACAATGCCGATCTTCGGGCGATTCTTTAAATTATTAATGAAATCTTTTGCACCCTTATTATTAAAACCAAAGCGGTTTATAATTGCATCGTCTTCTTCAAGGCGAAAAAGTCTTGGTTTGGGGTTGCCTGGCTGGGCAAGAGGAGTGCATGTGCCCACCTCAACAAAACCAAAGCCACGTTTAATAAGCGCTGATATAACTTCGCCGTTTTTATCAAAGCCAGCTGCCAGCCCCACTGGGTTTTCAAAATTTATTCCAAAAACCTTAGTTTCAAGTTGTGGAAAATTTTGGCGCAAAGGAAGCTTCACCAAGCCAAATTTTAAAGCAGCTATGGCAAGGTTGTGCGAGGTTTCAGCCTCAAATAAAAAAACTAATGGCCTTATGAGTTTATAAAAAGACATAATTATTTAAATATTTTTTCATTAATAAATAACATTACTAAGTGGCAATAGGCAACCAATAACTAGTATCCGTAATGCACTATTTATGTTGGATATAGTCTTTTACTTTCTTTTGGTCAAATACACCAAAGATCATATATTTTATAACTTCCTAATAATGCTTGTACTTTGTAACAAAAGGATGCAAAATTGTTTCGATGAATAAAAAAGATTAATAGTAATATGATAAGGTTTGTAAATAGAATTCTTAGAGGACAAGGTCCAAGAAATAGAGTGCCTCCAGCTGGTCAACAAATACAAGTTACAGCAAATAATGCTTCTCGAGTTCCTGCACAAGCAACGTCAGCAAATAATACCCCTTTAGTTGTTGAGGCAGGAGTAGTGAGTGAGGTTCCAAGAGTTGAAGCCCGTGCGATTATTACAGATAGCTCTTCATCGCAAATCACAGGCTATTGGGGCTCCAGACATAATAGTTTTAATACATTTTCAGGTTTTGAAAATACCGAGGAAAGAACAAGTGCAGAACTAATTCCAACCAGAAAACTTTCACGATAATCTATCTCTGTAAGTAAGTATTTTGCCGAAGTTATAAGCTTCATTTCATGTGTTATATATCTATAGTCTTAACGCATTAATAAATGAAGGCAGAGATTCTATATCAGCAAGTTCATTAAAGCATACGCACTAAATAATAAAATCACGATATTTGATTGTAAAAACATTATTCCTTACATCATTATTTTTTAGCTTTTATATAAGGATTGTGATAAAGTAAGTTCAATCAATAATGGCTTGTTATATAACTATGATTTCGTTTTTATGTACTATGTGAGTTTAGGCCATTCTAAGGAGTTGCGACTAAATTGGTAGTCAAGGTGAATTATTTAGGTAAAATAATAGTTATAGCTGTTATGCTTGAGGTATTTTTTTACCCTTCAAAAGGCGTGTTCGCAGAAGATACTAAGGCAGCCGGAACAACTAGTAAAAATACAAAAACCCAAGCATCTACAGAAGTTTTTGATGTACAGGAAAAGGATCTGCCAGTAGCAGCAACACCTGCTGCGTCTGGTAAAGATATCCCGCCTCCAGATTTTAAAGACATGGAAGATGATAAACTAATAAATAATTTATTAGGTGATGATGCAAAAAAAACAGCACCAACAAACACAACAGTAACTGAAAATAATAAACTTCCCAACCAACCACCTGCTTTTGTACCACCCACATCACCTGAACAAAATGCAATCACAACACAACCAGCAAAAGTTGAAAGTACTACAGGTGGAGTTGACCCTATAGGTGCAAATACAGCCCCTGCTGCAATACCACCAGCGGCTATTGCAGAAACAAAGCAGCCTGAACAAGTTGTACCTTCTACTAACACTCCACAGACACAGCAAGATGCCGCTGGTAGTGCGGTAGCTGGGCCAAATTTAACAACACCAGCTGTTTCATTGGATGCGCAAGTAACTCCTCAGATCCAGGGGGCACAAGCTCCTGTGGTTGGCCAAGCTTCTGAACCAATTGGCGCAACTAATTCTTTAAGTGATGATCCAACAAAGCTTGCCTATGAAGAACTGAGGAAGCACTTAAAAAAATTTATAGCAACAGCTAATGTGGCCAAGACGCAGGTTGCGGATTCGAATAAACAACCAGAGCCTTCATCAACTGCTAAAACGCAAGCTCCTGCTGTGGATGCTTCTAATTCTAGTTCAAATGCAAATGGGACACAACCTCAAGGGGATTCACAGAAACCTGGTAATATGTCGGCTGATTCAATTGATGATTTGCTTGATACGAATAAAAAACCCCAAGATGTTAGTTTAGAAAAACCAGCGACTCCTGCACCTGGCGCGAATTCGTCAAACGCTTCACCACAAATTCCTGCCCCTCCAGTAGCCACTGTTGCACCTTCAGATGCTTTTGCAAATAACCAAGTTTCTTCAGTAGCGGCACCTGCAATTACTAATCCGGCAGCGCAAATTACCCCGCCGACTAATCCGGTTCCAAATCCAACATTCCCACAGGTTCCTGCTACGCCTCCTGTTGCAGCTGCACCTGCTCAGAATATCAATTCGGATAAGATTACACAGCTTCCGGCTATGGAACCTAAAGAGGTTATTATTGATGAATCTTCGGCAGAAAAAATAAAACCTAAGCAGAATTTTAGTGAGGCTGATAAAGCTTATTTTAAACTTCTTGAGAAAGAACGTAATAATTTATCAGATGAGAAAAAACTTTCTGATGCTTCACGTGGTGTTATAGATGGTTTCGCATCAGAGCTTGCGCCAGTCAAAAAAACTGGCAAACAAGAGCCGACATATTTAAAAATTGAGCATGGCAATACAGGTAAGCCTGGCATTGAGGAGGATGGGATTAAAAGAAGTCAGAATAATATGAATATTTCGATTCGAAAGGCCGATAAAAATGAAGATAATGAAAAAACAAAAGTTAAATCAGAAAAGGCCTATAAAGCTTTGCTTGTTGGTCAAATTTCCGCTGCCATAAGCATATATAAAGACATACTTGATAAAGAGCCGTCGAACAAGGAGGCGATGTTTGGCCTTGCAACCGCATATCATAAGAATAGTCAGTTCGACCAGGCTAGAGCAATATATACAAACCTACTCAAGAGTGAGCCTGGTAATAAACAAGCCCTGAATAATTTCCTTGTGCTTGTTGCAGAAGAGGCTCCTGAGGATGCATTAATAGAACTCCAGAAATTGGAAAGGATAAATAGCGATTTCAGTCCTATACCAGCGCAAATTGGCATGATAAACCTTAAACTCGGCAATACTGAAACAGCAGCTCGCTCATTGCGCCGCGCTATTCTTCTTTCTCCGGATAATATAAGTTATCAGTATAACCTGGCCGTTACTTACGACAAAATGGCAAAAATTGAAGAGGCTGTGCAGCTTTATCATAAAGTTGCAGAGGCCGTTCAGGCCGGTGCAATAATCCCCGGTCCGGTTGATAAGCTGGTTGAGAGGATGACATATCTTGAAGGAAAGATAGCCGCAAAGAAATAGCTTATAGAGTATATAATTTGAAATAAATTTATCCTTATATATCACCCTATAAAAAATTTTCCTAATTCCCATTTACCTAAATTAATGTATTGTTCGCAAATGAGTGAAATCAATATATTTGACCGTAAACTTCTCAGAAAACGCCGTGAGCTTGCGTCACATCACTTCGCAGAGCATGATTTTATAAAAAATCTGGCTGCGGATTATACAATCGAGCGCCTGCTTGACATGGGTGATAAATATGAAATGGCTCTTGATCTTGGCTGCCACACAGGTGGAATGGGCAGTAAGCTCAAAGAAAATAAACTTGCAGCGAATATAGTATATTGTGATTCATCAGGTGCTATGATGGGGCGGGCTGATGGAATCAAAGTGATTGCAGATGAAGAATTGCTTCCCTTCGCACCACTTAGTTTTAACCTTATTAGCAGCAGCATGAGCCTGCACTGGGTGAACGATTTACCCGGAGCGTTAATCCAGATGCGTAAATGTTTAAAGCCAGATGGTTTCTTTATTGCAACGATGCCTGGCATAGAAACATTAAAAGAATTGCGCCATTGCCTTATGGAGGCTGAAATAGAAATTACCGGTGGAACCGCGCCGCATATCTCTCCTTTTGCAGATGTGAAAACCCTTGGACAACTTCTGCAAAGAGCTGGTTTTGCAAGGCCGGTTGCTGATAGTGAGGTTGTGCAGGTTTCATATCCAGATATGTTTGCAATACTTACGGATCTAAAAAATATGGGCGAACGCAATGCATTAATAAAACGTAGTAAATTCTTGCGTAGAAAAGTTTTAGAGGTTGCAGCTGAGAAATATAAAACACTTTATTCTGATGAAGAAGGTGGCATACTCGCAACAGTTGAAATTATTACAATAACAGGCCTTGCGGGATAGCATAAGAACTGGCATGATTAGCAAGTGGTCTGAGGCATTAGTGAAGAATTATAAAGTATTTTTATAAATTTTTCGGCCAAATCCTATGACCTAAACCATAATTCTGGCAGTTTATGTCCATAAGGTTCCTTGAAGATTATTCGCTTATTAGTAAATGCCCTGATTTTACGATCAGGAAGCATGTTATACCTGTTTGGGTTTTATTCCTTGGTTTAACTACATGCATTGCTTCGGTTATAGCTGTCTATTTCTTATTTCCAAATCATATTCAAATTAATGTTGTTTTCTCGCTCGCCTTATTCGTAATATTATTTGGTTCGGCATATTATATTGATTCACGTTATAAGAACCTTATTAATGCTGTAGAATTCCAGAATGCACTATTCTCTGGTGCAGCCAGGCTTGCAACGGAATTTTGCCTTATAGTCAGATATGACGGCAAAATTGTATATATAGACCCTGAATATGACCATAATGTGTTCCGCCTGCGTAACAATAAAATGCGCAGTTTAAAGACATTATTTGATGCAGGAGAGGTAAGCCAGGAATCAAGGGGTATTTTACTTGCAGCGCTTGCAAGCGGTGGTACAGAAAAAGTCCCTTATAAATTACCCAAAGCAGGTCGTAAGGCCAGGCCTTTAACCTTAACTATTGATCCTATTGATATACCAGGTGAAGCGCTCAGTGTGCCACTTACCCTTTCGGTTAGTCCGCTTTCAAGGCCATCAGGATATTCACTGATCCGCGTGCAAAAGGAACTCTTCAAAAAGAACTATGATGAATATATAGATAATTTTACAGTTGGATTTTATTCTATAAGGAATTCTGGTGAATTTTCTTTCGTAAATAAGTATTTTGCAAAAATATTAGGGTTTAATGAAGGCGAAATCATAGCTGATAAGATAAATATTAGCGACCTTATATTTGACCACACACTTGCCAAAACAGTGTTATCTACTCGCAAAGAGTTACAAAAGGTTGTGGTGTTGCGTAACCGCAATAATACCCCAATAAATGTGTTTATCAATCAATCCATTCTACGTAATTTAAATGGAAAAATAGTTGGCAGGCAGGGAATTGTGATGCCTCTTACCAGCATGGCAATAATTGAAGGAGAAAACTCGAATTCAAAATTACAAAAATCTCCAGATCTTCTAAAATATTCGCCTATTGCAACTGCCCTGGTTGATAAAAATGGGAATGTTACAGACTCGAATAAATCATTCCTTGATGTGGTAAATATTCATCACAATAGAAAGATCAATATATTTGGGTTGCTTTCTCAAGATACACAGGAAAATATGAAGCAGTTTTTCGATGACGTTCTAACAGGAAAAAGTGATGGTGCGAAACCAATTGATATTTCAATAAAAATACATGGTAAAGAAAATAAAGCCGCTTCACTATACCTTAATCGTGTTACCGATATGTATGGTCAGTTGCAAAATATCATCGCTCATATGATTGATACAACCGAGCTGAAAAACCTTGAATTGCGCTTCGTGCATTCGCAGAAAATGCAGGCAATAGGGCAGCTTGCGGGGGGTATAGCGCACGATTTTAACAATCTTCTAACGGCTATAATGGGTTTTTGTGACCTGCTTTTGATGCGCCATCCTGCGGGTGACGAATCATTTGCAGATATAATGCAGGTGAAACAAAATGCTAACCGCGCTGCAAACCTTGTTAAACAGTTATTGGCATTTTCAAGGAAGCAAACCTTGCAGCCGGAAATTATTAATATTACTGATTCGCTCGCTGACCTTTCTAACCTTATTGGCCGCTTGATTGGTGAAAATATCACACTTAAAATGATTCATGGACGTGACCTAAAATATACCAAAGTTGACCAGGTGCAACTTGAACAGGTTATTATTAATCTTGCGGTAAATGCCCGCGATGCTATGCCAGATGGCGGTATACTAACAATTGCAACCAGCAATATTGTAGTTGATGAGAAGCGTCGGCTAAGTCAATCTCTTATCCCCCCTGTGGAAGATGAAGCAATTGAAAATGGTGAATATGTTTTAATCGAGGTAAGTGATACTGGCACTGGTATTAGTCAGAAAATAATGGGTAAAATTTTTGAGCCATTTTTCTCTACTAAGCCAATTGGATCAGGAACAGGGCTTGGCCTTTCAACGGTTTATGGAATTGTTAAACAAACTGGTGGTTACATATTTATTTCCAGTACAATTGGTAAAGGCTCAAAATTCAGCATTTTTCTGAAAAGTTATGAGAGTAATTCTACAACCCTCCAGCTCACTTCAAAGGTAAAAGAAGAACAGGAAAAAGAGGAAATTGATATGGCAGGAAGTGGTTATATACTTCTTGTTGAAGATGAAACTCCGGTTCGCCTTTTTAGTAACAAGGCCCTTACAAATAAGGGGTATACAGTTGTTGATGCTAATTGTGCTGAAGCCGCGCTTGAGATAATGAAAGGGCGAGGTAAGGATATCGACATAATTATTACAGATGTTGTGATGCCAGGAATTAGTGGCCCCGATATGATTAAAAGGGTGTCGGTCGATTATCCTAATATAAAAGTGATTTTCATGTCAGGCTATGGAGAGGATGCATTCCGTGAAACTTATGGAGCGGAGCGCGAATTCAATTTCCTCTCTAAGCCATATTCCCTAAAACAACTTGTTCTCAAAGTGAAGGAAGTGCTGGAGGAGGAATAAAATTATTCCTCAGCCGCCAACAATTTTTCAACATCAAGTGCGGCCATGCAGCCAGTTCCGGCAGCGGTTACTGCCTGCCTGTAAATTCTATCCTGCACATCGCCAGCTGCGAAAACGCCTTTCACATTCGTTTGTGTTGTGCCAGGCTTCACTGTAATATAACCTTCCGCATCCAAATCAATCTGGCCTTTAAATAGCTGTGTGGTTGGAGTGTGGCCAATAGCTATAAAAATACCATCAATCTTTTTCTCAACAACTTCGCCGGTTTTTAAATTCTTAAGTTTTGCGCCGGTAACGTTATTCGGGTTTTCTGTGCCGAGAACCTCTTCAAGTGCGCTATCCCAAATTACATCGATTTTTGGATTTTTAAATAAACGCTCTTGTAACATTTTCTCTGCACGGAATTTATCACGGCGATGTACTACAGTCACTTTAGCAGCATGGTTGGTTAAGTACAAAGCCTCTTCAACAGCAGTGTTACCGCCGCCAATTACCATTACATTTTTATTTTTGAAGAAAAATCCATCACATGTAGCGCAACCTGAAACACCATAACCCTGGAACTTTTTTTCGCTCTCAAGCCCAAGCCATCTTGCTTGTGCGCCAGTTGCTATGATAACGCAACCTGCAATAAACTTATCGCCGCTTTCGCTTTCGCAGACGAATGGCCGTTTAGAAAAATCTACAGATTTGATATGATCAAAAATAATTTTTGTACCAACATGCTCAGCCTGTTTTTGCATTTGCTCCATAAGCCATGGGCCCTGAATAACATCGGCAAAGCCAGGATAATTTTCAACATCAGTAGTTATGGTAAGCTGACCGCCAGGCTGCATTCCCTGCACCATAATAGGCTGCAAATTTGCACGAGCAGCATAAATTGCTGCGCTATAACCAGCAGGGCCAGAGCCAATGATAAGTAGTTTAGTTTTGTGTTCCATTCGAGGGTATAGGGTATAGGGGTTAGTTTATAGGGTTTAGGTAGTGGTATAGAGATTGGGCTAGCAAGGTTTTTTTCCTATACCCTAACCCCTATACCGTTGATTCTACTATAGTCCTTTAGAATTTGCCGCTAAATATTTAGCAACGCCTTCTGGAGAAGCTTCCATACCTTCTTTGCCGCGGTTCCAGCCTGCAGGGCAAACTTCGCCATGTTCTTCAAAGAAGTTTAGCGCATCAACCATGCGGATTGCTTCTTCAATGTTACGGCCAAGTGGCAAATCATTAACTAACTGGTGGCGAACTTTGCCTTCTTTATCTATAAGGAAAGTGCCGCGCAGTGCAACTCCAGCGCCTTCAATCAACACATCATAGTCACGCGCAATTTGCTTAGTAAGGTCGGCAACCATAGGGAATTGTACCTGGCCAATACCACCTTTATTTACTTCAGTATTTTTCCATGCAAGATGTGTGAATTGTGAATCAACACTAACTGCAATAACTTCTGCGCCACGAGTTTTAAATTCTTTCAGGCGGTTGTTGAAAGCTATGATTTCTGAAGGGCAAACGAATGTGAAATCCAGAGGATAGAAAAACAAAACCCCAACGCGGCCTTCAAGATATTCTTTAAGGTTAAATTTTGGGTTAATTTCATTATCAGGCATAACTGCCTGAGCTGTAAAATCCGGTGCTGGTTTTCCAACTAATACTGCCATTATATTCTCCTAGTTTTTAAAGTTTTATAACCGACTAAATTTATAAGGTTATAGTTATATGGTGTAAATGATAATAGTTGTCAAGATTCTCCATATTATTTTTAGGCAACCACTGTGCCATAATAAAGAAATTTATAATTCCTTTATTTTTCAGCCTCTCTTCAGCATATCTTTCTTACACGCGTTAATCTAACCTGAGTTTAATAACTAAATAACCAGTTCGATTTTTATAACCAATATAGGAGGTAAACTACAATGTCAAAGAGCATCAGTAAATCATCGGACAGTTTCGGTTCAATACCAAGAACGGAACAAAATATTGATATACTCGACAAGGTTGCAGATAAAGCAAAAGACGCGGGTAAATATGTTCGTGAATTCGCTAATGATTCTCAGGAAAAAACCACTGAAATTGTTAACGAATTTGAAAGCCGTATCCGTAAGTATCCTTTTAGCACAAGTGCTATGGTATTCTTTTCTGGAGCAATACTTGGTTATCTTTTTAGGAGCGCCGATTCAACAGTGAAGTGCAACATGGATAAAGGAATTGAGGAAAGGAGTCAGGCAGCATAGAATACCTTAAGTTTCAAAAAAGGAAATTCTATGTATACCCACCTGACCCATGAGGAA
>Ga0114977_10000977_pt1 | contig 18886 bp, 17 predicted proteins | sample S_130805_MF_Meta_FD_87026 | JGI IMG/M metagenome (GOLD analysis project Ga0114977, IMG submission 87026) | Freshwater microbial communities from Lake Simoncouche, Canada to study carbon cycling - S_130805_MF_MetaG | ecosystem: Environmental > Aquatic > Freshwater > Lake | place: Lake...
ACTAAACATATTATAGAAAAAAAAATTAAAACATCTCTAATTAAATTAGTAAAGACTAAAATATATATTGTTGAATTTCCAATATCTAAAGAAAGGGTCCTTAAAATGTTTGCAGGATTTCTACTTAAGAATAATAAATAATCACTATTCAAGTAAAAGCTAAAAATTTTCTTCGATACGCCAAGTCTAATTTGTTGAATAACGTAACCTTGAAAATAAATTAAAATAGAAAAAAAAATATTTTTAACTAAATAGAAAATAGCTATAAAAATTATAAAAAGAATTATTAAATTTTTACTATCTAGATTATTAAAGAAATTTTTAAAAAAAAAGAATGATTGATATTTTAAAAAAAAACTTTCCGACGTTAATATCGCTTGTATTAACATCGGAATGAAACCTATACTTATCATTTCTAAAAGAGAAACAATGATTAATCCAACAAGTAGAAATATTAGTAATTTATTACTTCCTTCTGATATACTTATAATTTTTTTAACCATGAGATTAAAATTATCAAAGATTGAATTTATTTTTAATGATATTAACTACTTTTTGATTGCCCGTAATATTTTTATCTACTAAATGATAATTTTTAATGTATTCATCATAATTTAAAGTATGTTTATTTAAACTTATTAAAAGATCATTTTGGTTAAAATGATAATCTTTTTCTAAATTCAAACTTAAATAACCAATTTGATTTGAAAGAGACTTAACTTGGTTAATCTCGTTTTTTGTCATCAAATTAGAGATCAATCCAAGAGCTCTTTTTCCTAAAAAAATCCCGTCACAAACTGCACTAGATCTAAAATTAGTAATAATAAAAGATTTGCAAATATACTCTCTTGTCTTGAATTGAAAAACATTAAATTTTTTAAAGAAAGATTTATGTTCGTTAATATTATAAGAGGGATGTATACAAACAATAACTTCTTTTTTATAAACTTTACTCAATTTTTCTAAAAACCTTGTTAAAAAAAAATAATGTCTTTCGATAATATTTGGATTTAAACGACCACGTAAATCTGTTTCCTCTATATAATTTAAACTACCGTCTAAATGAACTATATAATCTTCACTAGTTTCTATTTTGTTTTCTAAAAAAAAATCATAACTTCTACTATTTACTGGAATTAACTCTTTTGCATAAAATAATTTATTTTTGTAGATAAAATTTTTAAAATAACTAGATCTAATATTTCGAATTATTAAATTGTTGCTTATAAATCTTATTTCTATACGCGGCAAAAAATTAATTATCATTAAAAAAAAAATAAATTTTTTATAGAATACTCTTTTAAAAAAACTTTTTATAGAAAGAATAAAATGTTTCCAATCTCTCAGGTCACTCATTTGAATATTACCAACTTTCGTTATCATAATTTGTTTAATGCCTGAGGATTTTAACGTATAATGTATACCGAGTGTTCCATAATCTCTTCCAAAATGATTTATAGCTATAATTTCTTTATCTTTTGCAAATCTCTTAAACTCCGATATATTGGAAGGATTAAAGTATTTAAAATCATCAAGAAATAAATTTGAATCATACTTACGTTCTTGTGATAAGAATTTTAAATTTTCAGAGTTTACAATTATAAAATTTTTAAAATTTTTATTTAGCTCCTTTAAAATATCTTTGCTAACATCAATCACTGCTCTTAAATTGATAAAATCGGTTATAAAGAGTAAATATTTTTCAGACAAAAATTAAGTAAAGTTATTGTTAAATTGACTATTAAATTAAATAAAAAGAATTCCATAATTCATTATATAATATTTTGCAAATAAATAAATAAAAACATAATGAGTATAAAAGATTTTTTTTTAGCATTTTCATATAGTGTCTATTTAAATATTAAAGGTTTAAATAAATTTTATGTCAACGATTCTAATAATATAAAAAAAAATAAATTTAATAAATATTTAAAAGAAAATAGTAAAATTTGGGTAAAAAATACAAATCAATTTCCTAACAAAATATTAGTTTTTTCTATAATTAATCATCCAGGATATCTTATTACTGAAACTTTAATTGCTAAAAATATTTCTAAAATACTTGATTACGAAATCACAGTCATTACTAATAAAGATTACATCGATGGAATCAAAATAATTAAGAGTTTTTCAATTAATAAAATTTTTTTTTTAAATAAAATAAGTTTTATTGCAAAAACTATTTATTTGATAAAAGCATATGCTATCTTAAGATCATACGAAAATATTAAGAATTTCTTAAATTTTTCAATAAATAAAATAAATTTTGGTAAAGTAATCTACGATCATATTATTAGATTTTCAAATCTCAAGGATAGCGAAAATCTTAATTATAAATTTATTTTTTTTTTAGCTGAGGCTCTTTTTTATAATAAACATTTTGATAATTTTTTCAAAAAAAATAAATTTCAATATTTGGTAATGTCAGAAAATCAATTTATACCCTCTAATTTTGTTTTCCAAAATGCCCTAAAATACGGAACAAAAGTAGTTTGCAGGAACGGTGGTCCAAAAAAAATTGGGATTAAAATATTTGATAATGTAAATGAAAAATATTATCCTAAATTACGAATTCCAAAAAATGTATTTAAAAATATTTTTAAAAGTAAAAAAAATATTTATTCTAAAAAAGGATTTCTAGTTATTAAAAAAATACTCCAAGGTAAAATCAGACATTATGACGCTCATGGACAAAATAATTTTGATGAAAAAAATAAAATTTTTTATAATAAAAAAGATATTTATAAATATTTTAATTGGGACATAAATAAAAAAATTTGCATTATATTTTCTAATAATTTATTTGATGGAAATTATGGGACAGAGAAGAGATTATTCTTAAATAATTTATTATGGTTAAGAAATACACTTAATTTTATAAAAAAAATAGAACCAAAAGTTTATTGGATTATAAAAGAACACCCAAGTGATTATGGGATAGACAGAGCAAAAACTAACACTAAAAATGAATTTAATAAAATTATTGGTGAAAATAAAAACATTAAGTTATTCCCAAATCATATCAGTATTTATAATATTAAAGACTTTGTTAGTTGCGTAGTGACCTCCATGGGTTCGCCTGGACTAGAATATCCATGCTTTGGAATTCCAAGCATAGTTTGTGGGAGTTCCTTCTATACGGGTCTTGGCTTTACATACGAACCTAGAAATGAAGATCAATATTTTTACTATCTAAAAAATATTAATAATATCGTTTCAAAAAAGCTTGCTAATATTCAAATTCAAAAAGCAAGAGTATATTATTATTTATTAACAGAAAAAACAAAATTAGATTACGATCTCTTAACAAATTTTGAAATTAGTAGAAAATTAAATCTTGAAAAATTTTTTTTTGCAAATGCAAAAATAATTTCTAAAAAAAAACCTTATAGAAATAATTTTTTTATAAAATTGAAAAAACAAATAAATAATAAGCAATCTATTCTATTAAATTAATTTAAAAGCAATTTGTAATTGATCAAATTTATTTTTTTAGTTTTTTTTTTTTTAAATTAAAACTTTTTATTTTTGCATTGCTAAGTTTTTCCTTTCCATAAGGTGAGGGTTCTCCCCATATATTATCTTTTTCCCAATTATTTTTTTCTATTCTCCTTTCTCTAGGATCTCTAAAAGTATCTGCTACTTGCCAAAAATAATCTTCATCTTTACCAACATATTCTAACCAATAGTACAGATCATCTGAAACAACATGATCGTATTTTTTTACCATTTTTATGCCCTCCTCTCTAGTCATGTAATTATTTCTAATGTCTTTAGACGCATGATCAGACCCTCTTCCATAACCAAATTTAATAAACTTCATTAAATCATGTATTCCAGATTCGTATCTATCATCTAAATTAGAGAATTTTCTATATGTTCTCTGAAATGGTTTTTTAGCCTCTTTCCATCCATATAAATCTTTTATCAAACTAACGTGCTTAATTGGATCCCATTTAAAATAAGATCCAATATATATCCCTTTCAAATTACAACTTATAATCTCTTCATCTGTTGGATATTTAGCCCACATCATATCTTTTTCTCTAATTTTATAATTTTTTTCATTTAAGAAATCATACCATTCATACCCTCTGCATGAATGTTCGTGTCTACTTCGGACGCTAAATTCTGGAAAATCATTGACCTTAAACATTCCTGAAATATCCCAAGGACTTTCCCCCCATATCACTAATGGAATTTTAAATTTTGATGCAATAATAATTGGCGAGGTAAGAATTCCACAATGATTATGCCAATTCATATCTCCCATTTTTTCAAAACCTATCAAATTCAATTTTTTTAATATTTCAGTGCCCGGACTCCATACAATATGATCGGCATTAAAAATTTTTCTCATTTGATCTCTATTAAAATCACCCTCCGGTAAATAATTACCACCATTATAAGTCACTAAAAGTGGTTTTAAATTATACTCTTTAACAATTACATGAGTTTGAAAATAACTATCTTTGCCCCCACTAACAGGTATTAAGCAATCATAATTTGAATTATTAGATTTCAATTCTAGTAATACTTTTTCAAATTTTTTTTTTCTATAAATCCAATCATTATCTGACATTTTGTTAAATTCCGAAAAAGCCTTGCAACTAGAGCATATTCCATCATCTTCAATTTCAAGATTAACAGCTACAATTGGATAAACACATTTTTTGCAATATTTCATAATTATATTGTAAAAAATTTTGGTTCCCTAAAATTTAAATTTTCATTAAATAACATTCGTTTAGTAATGAAAACACTTTGGTCTTTATGTTGAAAGAAGTTAGCTGCCGCAATCCCATCCACACTAGTTTTAATAGCCACTTCCAAAAAATCTTCATATTTTCCAGCTCCCCCGCAACAAATAACTGGCAAATTAACATGATTTTCTACTAAATTGATAAGATCTATGTCAAATCCACTCCCCGTACCATCTCTATCAATAGAATTTATTAATATCTCACCGGAACCACTAAGCTCACTGATCTTTAACCACTCAATTAGACTATATGAGGACTTCTGAGAACCGTTATTAATAAATATACAGTATTCATTATCTATTAATTTCACATCTATAGAATTAACAATACACTGAGATCCAAATTTTTTAGATGCTTCTTCGATAAAATTGTAATTAAGATTAGCAAAAGAATTAATTGCTACTTTATCAGCACCCGAAATAAGATAATTTTCAATATCCTGTATTGATCTAATTTTGCCTCCAACGGTAATTGGAATAAAACAAAATTCTGATATATTTTTAATAATATCCAATAAATTATTACTATTTACATAATTAAGATCATCTCTATTTAGATCATATTTATTATCTCTTGAAATATCTAAAAAAATTAATTCGTCAGAACCCCATTCGCTACACCTTTTAACACTTACTGAAGGTAATCCTAATTTTTGAAATTCCTTAAAATTCCGACTCTGCACTACGAAACCATTTTTTAGAAGTATAATTGGTATTAATCTTCTTTTTTTCATTTTATTTACTAAAAAAATTTAATAAAATTTTTTTACCAGCTAATTGACTTTTTTCAGGGTGAAATTGAAATCCCCAAATATTTTTATAAGAAATTACACTAGAAAATTCCTCGCCATATAAAGTTGTAGCTACTGTATTACAAGAGTCTTTGGTTAAAAATATATAACTATGAAGAAAATAAAAGTCTAAATTATTAATAGAGTTGTCAATAATATTTGATTTTAATATTTTAATATTGTTCCAGCCAATATGGGGTAATCTTAATTTAGATGTATTAATCTTTCTTACCTCACCTTTGATCCAATCTAAGCCTGATATTTTTTCAAATTCATAGCCAACTGTTGATAATACTTGCATACCAACACAAATCCCTAAAAAAAATTTTTCTTTTACCAAAACTTCTTCTGATAAAATATCAATTAGATTTTTTTTTTTAAGTCTTAGCATTAAATCACCGTAGGAACCAACCCCCGGCAATAACAAATGGCTACATTTTGATATTTCTTTATCTGAATCTGACAAAATTACATTAAAACCTAAAGATTTAATTAAATTAAATAAAGATTTTTGATTGCCTGATCCATAATCAATAATACAAATCTTAACCATAAATTAAAATAATTTTATTTGTAGTTTAAACAATAATTTTTCACTTAAACCATTATTAATGAAATATTAAAGAATAATATCTATATTTTCACACATTACAAAAATCTAGATATTTTTAGCTAATATTTTAATTTGTTTTGGGCTTAAAAATTCTTTATTGTCTAGACTATTATATGAAAAATTTTCCGCGGCATATTTCCCTTTTTTATTACTTGATGACTTAATAAAGTTATCAAATTTCCAGCTAAGTAAATTTTTTGCTGCGGGCAGTATAACATAGTAATCTTCAAACTCTATTGTATTATAGGAATCTGTCTTTGTGATCATTTCTTCATGAATTTTTTCACCAGGGAGTAAGCCAATATATTTAATTTTTGCATTTGGAGCAAAAACCTTTGCAACGTCTAAAATTCTATAAGAAGGAATTTTTGGCACAAATAATTCTCCGCCCCACATATTATTTAAACATCTTATAACAAATGCCACTCCTTGTTCTAAAGTTATAGAAAACCTTGTCATTCTTTTATCTGTTATATAAATAATTTTATTTTTCGATTGTTCTATAAATTTTGGAATTACTGAGCCACGTGACATCATAACATTTCCGTACCTCACAACAGAAAATTTTTTATTAGAATAATTATTTGCCGAAATAAAAATTTTATCACCAACTAATTTAGTTGCTCCATATAAATTCACTGGTGCCGCTGCCTTATCTGTGCTCAATAAAATGCTTCTTTGAACTTTAGAAGCTAAACATGCGTCAACAATATTTTGCGTACCCATCACATTTGTTTTTATAAACTCAAATGGATTGTATTCTGCGGTAGAAACTTGTTTTAAAGCAGCTGCATGAATAATTATATCTACATTTTGCAAGGCGAATTTAACTCTTTCTAGGTCTCTAACATCGCCAATAAAAAATCTTAATTTTTTAGCAAATTTATGAAGTTTTTCACTCATTTTTGATTGCTTTAACTCATCTCTACTAAAAATTATTATTTTTTTTGGATTAAAGTTTTTTAAAATTGTCTCTGTAAAATTAAAACCAAAAGATCCTGTGCCTCCTGTGATTAAAATCGTTTTATTATCAATATAATTTTTTTTCATTTATTTAATAAAAAAATTATAATATCATTTAGGTGACTTTTTTTCATACAAATAATAATATTTATAGACATTTATTTGTTAAAATATATTAATTTATTAATGAAGGGTTATATTTTAAGTTCTCAAAAATTTCATGAAATCAAATATGATATACTAGGAGATAATTATCAAAGAAAACATCCAGTTGAATATGTTATAAAATTTGCAAAAATTTCTAAAATAAGGTCTAGATTATTAGTCTTGGGATCAGGAAATGGATGAAATTCTTTGTTTTTAATTAATGAAAGTCATCATGTTGATATATTTGCCTTTTCTAGAAATGCATTAAATATTATTAAAAAAAAAATTTACTATGCCTATCTTCCATATTTATAAAAAGTAAAAAAAATAAATATACTGAGATTAATTATTGCTTCACATCATACACATTAACTAAAAATGATTTTAGAATATATTTAAAAATTTTTTATGAAAAAACCTAAAAAAATAATATTAAAAAGACTAAATCTAAAAAAAGATATATCAAAGAAGTATCAAATTTGGATGAATGATTTAGAAATACATAGATACACTGAACAAAAATATACTAAACACTCTTTAGCCAATATTAGAAAATTTGTTAAAAAAAAAAATAAATCTAAAAATGAATTCTTATATGGAATATTTTTAAAGAAAAACTATTTCAAAATACATATAGGTAATATAAAACTTGGTCCTATTGATTTTATACATAAGACAGGTGAGATAAGTTATTTTATTGGTGAAAAAGAATTATGGGGCAAAGGTTATGCAACTCTAGCAATTAAAGAGATAATTAAAGTAGCAAAAAAAATTGGTTTAAAAAAACTTAAAGCAGGACTCTACGAAATGAATATTGGTTCAAAAAAAGTTTTAGAGAAAAATAATTTTAAACTTGAAGGAAAGATGAAATCAGAAATATTCTACGAAGGTAAAAGATACAATTCATATTGGTTTGGAAAAGTATTATAATTAGATTTTACCTAAACTCTACTCTGTCTGCACATATCATCGTGCACATATCATCTAATTAAATTTTTTATTATTAATAATGTAAGGTGTAACGCGTTCTCTTTCAGCCAGTTTTTAACTATATTTGATATTTTTTCTAATATCTTTATTTTCGGTAATTTTAAATTTATGTAGCATAAATAAAAAAACCCCAGAAATTTCTTTCTGAGGATTTATAATCTGTTTAATTTTTTTTTTAAAATGTTCCTATATAGGAATGGTATTACAATCCCATTCCGCCTGGCATTCCACCGCCACAAGAATTAGAGTTCTTATCTTCTGTCTTATCAGCAATCATTGCTTCTGTTGTAATTAGAAGTCCTGCAATTGAAAGTGCGTCTTAAAGAGCAGTTCTGGCAACTTTAGTTGGATCAATAATACTTTTTGCAAACATATCACAATACTTACCGATTTGAGCATCGCGACCTTGTGAAGGTTTTTTTGCAATAAAATAATTAAGATTTATTTACTATTTCTAAAACCACTTATGCAAAGTGGTCCATCTAATAATTTTTGCTTATCTATATTATTTTTCATAGATTTTTTTATTCTATAAAAAATACTATCCAAAATATCAAAATAATTATCTAAAATCTGTTTTTTATGTTCTATGCATACATAAATAGAATTGCCGGCTAAAATTCTTCTTTTTAAAAGCTCTTGTGAAATAAAAGTTTTGTATAGAAGATTATCATTTTCAAAATTAAAATTTGGCAAAGAATTAAGACCTTGGATGCTTATTTTAACTTGATGTTTTTTGGATAAATATTCCCATTCTTTTTTTACCCCAAGTCCAATCTTGCTAATTATTTCCCAAGATTTAATTTTTTCCATAATTTCTAAAGTTTTTAATCCAGCTGCTGAACCTATTCTCTCTGTCCAGAATGTACTACTTATAAATGTTGAGTGAACATAGTTCATAACAGAATCTGTTCCTATAATTGCATTAACAGCATAACCATTGCCTAAGGCCTTACCAAAAGTTGCTATATCAGGATTTACTTTATATTTAAGATGAAGTCCTCCAAATGTTTCTCTAAATCCCGAAGTACATTCATCAAAAATTAAAACTATATTTTTATTCTTGGTTAATTTTCTTACTTTCTCTAAAAAATTTTTTTTTGGTGGTTCGTTTCTAAAAACTTCCATTACTACTGCTCCAATACTATTCTGCGAGACAATCTGTTCTAATCGGTTATAGTCATTATACTCAAAAACAAAGGTTGAATTTTTTAAATTTTTTTGAACACCTTGAATCGATAAGTTGCTCATTAAATGAGAATTCAAGTTTTTTGAATTTGAAAGATTAGCCGATAAATACCAGTCATGCCAACCATGATAACCACATATAGCAATTTTATCTCTTCCTGTTGCAGCTCTTGCAATTCTTACTGCTATCGCTGCCGCCTCTCCTCCTGTTCTTGCAAAACGAACTTTTCCTGCCCACGGATGAATTTGGATCAGTTTTTCTGCTAAAAGTATTTCTTCTTTTGAATTCAATGTTGACATATTGCCGTTATTAATAATCTTTCTAACGGCGTCATCAACCTCTTCTCTTGAGTAGCCCAAAATATTAGTTCCGACACCCATCATTGAAAGATCAAAATATTTTCTTCCTTCTAAATCCCAAACACTACATCCTTTAGTTTTTTCAAAATAAGCAGGCCAAAAATTAGGCAAAAAGAGATCTGGATTTTTTGAAAATAATAATGTCCCACCAGGAATAATCTTTTTAGCTCTTCTCCACATTTTTTGTCCTAAGTTAAGATTGTAAAAATTATTTCGCTTGATATGACTATTAATAGAAAAAATTTTCTTATTTTTACTATAAAAATCTAAAATGCTCTTTAAAGTAAAATATATATTATTCTTAAAATTTTTTATTACTTTTTCTATTAAAATAAAATCTTCTTTCTCATCTAAGGTTAATCTTAACGAAGAATAATCTATAGAATTTTTTAAATTAAATTTTTTAAATTTTTTATTGTTAATAATAAAAGGAGTTACATGCTCCCTTTCTATTGATTGTGTAGCTTTAATATAAGCTTCTTTTAAAGCTCTAAATTTAAATACTTCTACATCTAGACCATCCGGAAAAGTAGGAGGATTAACATTAGAAGCGTAATCTACGTTCTCTAAAAAAAAATTACTTATAACATCATCTACTATTTTTGGATCTATCAAAGGACAATCTGCTGTGATTCTGACAATATTTTCACCTTTGTATTTTTTTGCCGCTTTATAAAACCTATCTAGCACATCGTTTTCCGATCCAACAAAATAATTGACACTTAATTTATTACAAATACTTTTTATGATTTGATCTTTTTGATCATTAGTGCAAGCAACTATTATTTTGGAGATATATTTTGATCTAGAAAGTCTTTTAATCAAAATTTCTAAAACAGTTTTATTATTAATTTTTTTAACTACTTTACCTGGAAATCTTGTTGAATTATAGCGTGCTTGAATAATAGCTAGTACTTTCATTTGAAACTCCATCTCCTTGGATCAATTAAATTTATTTTATTAGTAGAAAAATTATTAGGTATAATAATCTGTTTTTTTTTAAAAACATTTATTATTTCTGCTAGTTGATTACAATTATTAAAACCTACTACTAAATAATCAATTTTTTTAAATTGTTTAACGAAGTGCAAGCAAGCTTGTAATAATGAAATATTATTTTTATAACACCAATTTCTCAATTTATTTAATATAATCTTATGATTTTTACTAATTTTAAAATAATTATTCTCATTTATCAAAAGTCCTTGCAAAAAAATTGACCTTACAAAAATTTTTACTTTAAATTTTTTTAAAATATCAACCCAACCCGAATCTAATATTCTAGTATCAAGCGCATTGAATGGAACTTGAATAATATCTGGTATCCAAAATTTCCAAATTTTTTTTATTTCTTTGGAGTCATAAACGGAAATGCCTATTTTTTTTATAATGTTTTTTTTTTTCAATTCCTGCAAAGAAAGTATATATTTTTTTCCATATCTTCCTAATAGATCTCTGTAATCATGAATTAATACTCCATAAATTTTTTTAATTTTTAATTTTTTTAACGATTTGGATATTTCTCTTGGTGCCCAATTTTTAACAAAGATATTTTTATTTTTTGGTAGCTTTATTTTAGTAATTATATTTAAATTTTTTAATTTACTATTTCCAATAATATTTTCACTGCTACCGTATTTGCTTGCTGTATCGATAAAATTTATATTTGATTTAGTAACTAGCTTTTCTATTTTTTTAAATTCTTTTTTACTTATTTTTTTATTATTGAACAATCCATAAATCATTCCTATTTGCGCAGAACCTATGACTAATTTCATGAAATTATTTATTTAAAAAAAATTTAATTTTATTTATTATTTTATTTTGCAAACTAAAATTTAAGTCATAAAAAATAGGCAAACTAATCGTATTTTTGTAATAAGTTTCTGCACCTTTATAAAAGTTTAAGTTTAATTTTTGATTAAATAATTTAAATTTGTAAATTGGAATATAATGATATTGACAAAATATATTATTTTTCCTTAAAAATTTTATAAGTTTATCTTTGTTGGATTTTATTTTTTTAAAATTAAATGATATTAAAAATAGGTGGTAAGATGGTTTGCTTATTTTATAAAAAGGTAGATTAGCTATATTTATAATTTTTTTTAATTCATTCTTGTAAATGTTAAAGATTTTTTTTCTATAATTTATAAATTTATTTATCTTTTTTAATTGTCCTAAGCCAAGAGCGCAATTAATGTCACTAAGTCTATAGTTGAATCCCGATGTACTTAAATTATATTTCCAATGACATTTATTATTTTTGACAATGCCATGAGATCTTAAAGAAAGAATCTTTTTATAAAAAACTTTATTATCAGTTGTTACGATCCCTCCTTCTCCTGTAGTAATTGTCTTGACTGGATGCAAAGAGAACGTCGAAATATCAGAATGTTTACATGATCCAATAGATAAGTAGTCTTTTTTATATAAATACTTCGATCCGAGAGCATGACAGGCATCTTCTATCAAATAACAATTAAATTTTTTCTTAATGTTATAAAATTCAATAACATTCTCTGGATAACCACCTAAATACATTGTTACTATTGCTTTAATTTTTTTTAATTTATTACTCTTAATACATTCTAATAATGTTTTTGGAGTCATCTGCCCTGTTAAGGAATCGACATCTGCTAAAAAAATTTTAGCATTCATTAACTTCGCCATATTATAAACTGCTATAAAATTTATAGCTGGCATAATTATAACGTCATTTTTTTTAATATTTATGGCCATCAATGCTAGATGAAGTGCAGATGTTCCACTATTACAAGAGACAGCATATTTTACTTTGAAAAATTTTGAAAACTTACTCTCAAATTTTTTTACATAACTACCTGTTGTAATTAAATCCTGCTTTAAAGATTTAGTAACGATTCTAATATCTTCAATATCTATGTATTGACGCCCATAAGGAATAATTTTCATATAAAAATTTTTAATTTTTTTAATAATGATTTATTCAAAGGTGTAGCATGCTTTATATGTGAAGGAGATTTTTTATTTATCAATTTTTCAAAATAAACTGGGTGAATTCCAAATCCAGGTCTAATAACTCTTATATTTTTTTTGGTAAACTTTTCTCCTTTTTTAATATCTGCAACTGCATAAATCGACCTTCTCAATTGTAAACTGCGATTTTCACTTTTATTTCTAAAAAAATATTTTTTTCCCATCATTAAAGACGTATCTTTAATAACTTTTGCATAATCTTTAATTTCTTTTCCCTTCAAAGAAAAAGCAAGATCAAAACCTTTTTTTTGATCTTCTAAAGCTATATGTTTTTCAATAACGTCGGCTCCTGCCGCAATCGCTGCAGCAACAACTTTATTATCTATTGAATGATCTGAAAAACCAACTCTACAATTATATTTATTTTTTAAAATCTTAATATTATTAAAATTAAAATCTGAAATCTTTGAAGGATAATTACTAACACAGTATAAAAGGATTATTTGTTTTGCTCCATTTTCTTTAGCTGTTTTGTAAGCCAAATCTATTTCATTTAGATTTGCCATGCCTGTTGAAATAATTATCGGTTTTTTTGTATGTGCTATCTTTTTAAGTAAAGGGATATGATTTATCTCAAATGAAGCAACTTTATAAAATGGACAATTAAGAGTTTCTAGGAAATCAACAGCAGATTCATCAAATGGAGTGCTAAAACAGATAATTTTTAATTTTTTTGCATAGTCGAATAATTCCTTATGCCAATTAAACGGGGTTTGAGCTTTTGTATATAAATCCCACAATATTTTACCATTCCATAGCCCACCTCTAATTTTAAAGTCTGGTTTATTGGACTTTATTGTTATTGTATCAGGTGTATAAGTTTGTAATTTTACTGCATCAGCTCCATATTTTTTTGCAATTTTAATTAGTTTTTTTGCAGCGAATAATGAACCATTATGATTTGCAGACAATTCAGCAACAAAGAATGGTGTTTTTTTTAATAGATTTTTATATATCAAGCTATACTTTCAGTTTGTTTTATAAATTAAAATATTAATATGAAAAAGTATATAAAAAAAAAAAATAAAAGTAAAAATTATTTAAAAATTATTTCTCAAATAGAAAATATAAGAAAAAAAAATAATATTAATTGGATGAATATTCTTCGTATAGCTTTTAAATATAATCCTAAGGCAACAGCAAAAGTTATGTCCAAAATATATTCAGATGACAAAAGAATAGCAAAACTTGTTAAGAAATTAACCTAGGGTTCGTTGATAAAAATTGTACTGATCTTTTGAATCATAAAAATAAAAATTATTTTTAGTAAAAGATTTTGTACTAGCAAAGTTATTTTTTTTTATTTCGGCTACTAATCTAACTTTTTTAAATTTTAAAAATTTTTTTATAGCAGCTGCAAGCAAAATATATGATAATTTTCTACCACGCATCAACGGGTTTAAATTTATAGAAACTAAAGCATATTTACGCTTCTTAATATCAAATCTAACGACACCTATTTTTTTTATTTTATTTTTTCTAACTAAGTATCCCTTGTAAAATTTTATTTTAGAATTAGATAAAATTTTATACAACCATTTAGTATGATTTTTTAAGCTAATTTTTTTTTTATTTTTTGAAAAATAAATTGTTGTTCTATTATTTCTCCATAACCAAATATCTAATAAATCTTTTTTTGTAACTTTTTTAATTATCATAAATAAATATTAAAAATTTTATTTAAAGTTATTATATATTTTAAAAAATAATATTTGATTAAATAACTACATTTAATTAACATAAACATTTAATACTTTTTAACATTTAATTAACATTTAAAGTGTATTTAAAAGCTATATATAATTATATAACTACGCTTAGATTGATATTAAATTTATTAAATAATATTGCTCTAAACAAACTTTTTTTTAATTCAGCTAGTAGATTTAGAATAAAAAGTTATTATATAATTTTAATTAAAAAATTTAAAATTAATATAAAATACAAGATAATGATAAATTATTAAACTTTAGATTAAAAATTTTAATATTAACTGATGGGGAATTAAGAATATCTATATCATAGCTATGGAAAACTATTTTAAAGAAAGACCACCATCTACAATAATATTTTGTCCAGTACTATATTTGGAGTAATCACTCGATAAATAAATAATTGCTGTAAACAAATCTTCTACATTTGCCATTCTCTTTAAAGGAACTCTATTAGAGTAATTTTTTATGAATCTTTTTGTTTGAATGTTCTTATTTAAAATACCTCCTGGTGAAATTGCATTTACTCTAATATTATTTTTTGCAAAAAGGACTGCAAAATATCTTGTTATTTGAATTATTGAAGCTTTGGTAGCTCCATAAATTTCAGTGCTAAATCTTTCTCCTTTTAAATAAATTTTAAAATCTGGACTTAATAAACCGTATATTGAGGCAATATTTATAATAGAAGCCGATTTTAAATAATATTTCTTATAATTAATAAAATAATACTTTATTATATTTATTACACTTTTTAGATTTAAATCAAAAACTTTTTGCAATTCATTATCATTTCTTTCATCTATTTTTGTAAATACTGATGTTGCGGCATTATTTATTATAATATCAATTTTTTTTTCCTTCTTAAAAATTTCGTTTAATACTGTTTTTATTTTTTGACTATCAGTAATATCAATATTAATAAAAAAAAAATTTTTATTTTTAAATTTTGATTTATTAATATCTAATCCATATACTTTAGCACCTAAACTTAGATATAATTTAACAATTTTACTACCTACTTGACCAGTTGATCCTGTTATTAAGACCACTTTTTTATTAAAATTAAAGATTTTTTTTAACATTATAATTATTTTGAATAAAATTATTATTAAATAAAATTATTATCATTAGATTTGATTTTATTATTAATTTTTTCTAAAACAGCTTTTAATGCTTTTACCTGGAGATTTAAAGTTTTTTTATCGTAATAATTTGTTTTTAACTGCAAAATTCTTTTTTGTAAACTTTCTGCATTTTTACAAGATGGTCTAGTTAGTTTTAAATCTTTATAAAATTTTTCTTTGTAAGGAGGCAACCAACAACCATAAAAATAATCTCCACCATTTTTAATAAAATTTTTTTGAAAGTAGTCGTAATAAATTTTTTTTTTAAAAATTATTGGAAAGGCCCAATAACTATGAGTATTTTCTTCTATAATTTTTTGTGTTTTAACAAAATTATAATTGGATAACAATTTTAAGAAAGCTTCTCCTGATTTTTTCCTAAAATTAACAATTTTATTTGAGTTTTTTAATTGCGCGTGGACAATAGCGGCCCCTATTTCTGAAAGTCTATAATTAAATCCTAAAAGTTTATGTCTTTGAAAGGAAGTATTTTGAAGATTAAGTCTATTCTTATTATAAGAATTTTTATTAGTATAATATCCTAAATTAGAATACATTTTTGACTTAACATATAAATCTTTATCTTTACAAAGGACAATACCTCCTTCTCCACATGTAAGAGTCTTTGATGATTGAAAACTAAAAACTGAAAAATCACCATAACTACCAGCATATTTATTTTTATGTTTAGCAAATACACACTCAGCATTATCTTCTATAAGGTAAATTTTTTTTCTTTCTTTTCTTATTATTCTTATTAATTTTGTATAATCAACAGGCAAACCAAACAATGATACACATATTATTGCTTTAGTTTTATTACTTATTTTATTCTTGATAGATTCTAAATCAATATTAAGTGTCTCTTTATCAATATCAGCAAAAATTGGTTTAGCTCCTGCCAACAAAACAGCATAAGCAACTGCTGACATTGTTATGGCCGGAATTATTACCTCGTCATCTTTTTTTAACTCTAGACTCAATAATGCAACGTGCAATCCTGAAGTTCCACTATTCACCGTGATACCATAGGCAACGCCTATTTTTTTGCAAAATTTTTTAATTAATAAATTATTAAAAAATTTATTTTTTGATGTTCTAAAACCATTTTTAAGAACTTCTTTAATATTTTTAAAACCAAGCTTAACAGGATTAAACATTGCTACTATTTTTTAAACATTTTTTACAAACTTCATTCTTAAAAGCTTCCTTTTTTAAGTGTATGTCTTGAAAGTTCATCATAAATTTTGAATTCCATATCGATAACAAGCTTTCCTTGTATACATTGCCTAAGTTAATATCCTCACCATAACCGACACAGCAAGGCTTAACATTTCCGTCGGATTTAATTGACAATCTAAACATTGGCATATTGCATTGATTATCAAAAACTGGATTAACAACTACATTACTATCTGTGTAATCAACTAGTTTTTGAAAATTTATACCATCAACTTTGTTTGACCAAAAATTTTTAAAATTTTCAATCTCATGCTTATTATTTTCCATAACTATAAAACTCACTCTTACGAGAGGAAAATTTTTTTTAAGCTTTTTTTTTATTTCTAAAAAATTTAAAATATTATTTATAACTTTTTCATATTTTGCATCTTTAGAATTTTTTAACTTTCTCTGTTTATAAGTTTCTGAACTGAAAGCATCTAGGGAAAACATAATTTTTTTTAATCCAGAATTTAGTATTTTTAAAGAATTACTTTCATTAAGTAAATATCCGTTTGAAACAAAAAAAATATCATCAAACTTTAACTCATTTGCATACTCCAATACTTTAAAAATATTTTTATGCGCCAATGGTTCATTCACTAAATTAAATTGAATTGATCTAACACCGATTAATTTTGCCTCATCTAAAATTTGGTGAACTTTTTTTTCATCAAGTTTTTTTATATTTTTGTAATATGAATTTAATTTATTTTCAGGTTGTCCAATAGGACAAAAAGTGCAGGCATAATTGCAAACATTATCTAATTCAATATCAAGATGTATAGGAAATTTTTGAATTTCTTTAAAAGCAGAAGCTTCTTCAAATAACTTTCTATACTCTAAATAAGAATTTTTCTCATTTTCCGACACTAAAAGTTCGACTGTTTTTTGATGTAAATCGCCTAAAGCTAAAGTTCTTTTATAATTCATTATACGTCATTCCATGTTATAGGGTGATCCTGCAAAATTACTTTTCTAGCTTTCCGATTAATAATGATATTTATATATTTAGGCAAGATTCCTCCTCCAGGTCCTTTCACGATAATATTTTTATTATTTATTTTTTCACCAACTTTAATATTTTTTTTGGCATAAAGACTTTTTCTTTGTGAGTTAATTATTTTATATTCACTTTGTTGAATTACTTTAACTCCATCGCCAATTATATTTTTTGAATTCTTAGCAAAATTTACTAAATTTTTCATCTCCTCTGGCTCACTTGATAAAAGATGATCTGGACCTTCAAAATTTTTATTTAGAGTAAAATGCCTCTCTATTATATTAGCCCCCAGTCCAATAGATATTAAAGAAATCTCGATACCTGGAGAATGATCTGAAAGACCGACTGGCACATTAAAATTTTTCTTAAGCGTTTCTATTGCCTTTAAATTCATTTCATTTTTATTCGCTGGATAACTTGATAAACAATGTAATAAAATTAAATTTTTATTTCCATTTCTTTTAAAAACATCAACCGCTTCTTCTATATTAGATAAGTTGGACATTCCTGTTGACAAAATTACTGGTTTATTAGTACTAGCAACTTTTTCTAACAAAGGAATATTTACAAGGTCTACAGAAGCAATCTTGTAAAACTTTACATTTAATTTCTCTAAAAAATCTACATTTTTTTCATCAAAAGGGGTTGAAAAAATTTCAATATTTTTTTTTCTTGCATAGTTAAATATTTTTCTAACATCATTATAATTAAGACTCAGTCTCTGAAACATATCGTGTATATTTTCTTGTAGTCCATCCGCCTCTTCTGAATAATTAACCGACTTTGTTTTTTTAGAAACTCTGCTATCTGCATCAAAATTTTGAAATTTTACAGCATTGCAACCAGCTTTTTTAGCTGCATCAATTAATTGTTTAGCAATAATTACGTTGCCATTATGATTTAAGCCAGCTTCAGCTATTACAAATGTTGGGAAATCATCGCCAACTTTATAATTTCCAAGTTTAACTATTTTATTTAAAATAGAACTATA
>Ga0114977_10000979_pt1 | contig 18874 bp, 16 predicted proteins | sample S_130805_MF_Meta_FD_87026 | JGI IMG/M metagenome (GOLD analysis project Ga0114977, IMG submission 87026) | Freshwater microbial communities from Lake Simoncouche, Canada to study carbon cycling - S_130805_MF_MetaG | ecosystem: Environmental > Aquatic > Freshwater > Lake | place: Lake...
ATTTGGAGGCATTGATATACTTATTAATAATGCAAGTGCTATTCAATTAACAGATACAGCGAGTACCCCTAGTAAAAGATTTGATTTAATGCATAGCATTAATGTACGTGGTACTTTTTTAATGGTGCAACACGCGCTACCTTATTTAAGAAAATCGACACATGCACATATTTTAACTTTATCTCCTCCTATTAATTTAGCACCAAAATGGTTAGGACCACATGTAGCTTATACTATTTCAAAATATGATATGAGCATGATGACCTTGGGCTGGGCAGAAGAATTTAAAGATGATAATATTGCTTGTAATTCTTTATGGCCTAGAACTACCATAGATACTGCGGCTGTGCGCAATTTACTAGGCGGACAGGCCTTAGCGAATATGAGTAGAACCACCGATATTATTGCAGATGCGGCCTTCTATATTTTAAGTAAAGAAAAATTAGCCTACACAGGAAAATTATTTATCGATGAAGAAGTATTGGCTGCAGAAGGTATCACCGACTTAGCGCATTATTCGGTAGTGCCGGGGGCTAAATTATTTTACGATTTATTTTTATAATATTTTATAAAACATTTTTTATTTCAATTTAAAGAAACAAGTATGAAAAGAATTTTAATGACGAGCCTGGTATTACTTAGTATGCAATTGATGGCACAGAAGAAAAATAAGGTGGACCCCGCTGCACAACAAATTAATGCGAATAAAGAAGCTACTTTAGTTGCGCTTAACAATGCTTATGATGCAGATAAAAAAACAGCCTTGCAAATATGGGAATATGCAGAAGTAGGCTATAAAGAAAATAAAAGCGCTGCTTTACATGTACAAAATTTAAAAGCAGCAGGTTTTACAGTTGAAACTGGTGTGGCAGAAATACCTACTGCTTTTGTGGCTACTTATGGTAGCGGTGCTCCGGTAATTGGCATTTTAGCTGAATACGATGCCCTTCCAGGTCTAGCACAAGCTGCTAGTCCAGAAAAAAATCCCATTGCTGGTAAAAATGCTGGCCATGGTTGTGGTCATCACTTGTTTGGTACTGCATCGGTGGGTGCTGGCATTGCGATTAAAGAATTAATTGCTGCAGGAAAATTAAAAGGAACCATCAAGGTTTATGGTTGTCCTGCGGAAGAAGGTGGAAGTGGAAAAGTATATATGGTACGTGCAGGTTTATTTAACGGAGTGGATGCCGTGATACATTGGCACCCCGATGATGTAAACGCTATAACTACGACCAGCGCATTAGCGAATAAGTCTGCTAAGTTTAAGTTTTATGGAATATCTGCCCATGCTGCAGCACAACCTGAACAAGGTCGTTCTTCTTTAGATGCAGTAGAAGCCATGGACAATATGGTCAATATGATGCGCGAACATGTACCCCAAGAAACTAGAATACATTATATCATTACCAGTGGGGGTAAAGCACCCAATGTAGTGCCTGATTTTGCAGAAGCCTATTACTATGTACGTCATCCAAAGCGTAAAGATGTGGTAGAAATTTTTGATAGAGTCGTAAAGGCCGCGGAAGGTGCTGCACTTGGAACTGGTACTACAATGAAATATGATATTATTGGTGGTACGCACGATTTATTAATTAATAAAACATTGGCCGAAGCCATGCAGATTAATTTAGAAAAAGTAGGCGGCGTTACTTATAGTGAAGCTGATTTAAATTTTGCAAAAAAAATTGAACCAAGTTTTATTGGAGCAAAAGTAGACGTAGCAACTGCAGCCACTGTAAGACCATTAAGCTATATCAATGAGGGCAATAGTGGTTCCACCGATGTAGGGGATGTGAGCTATGCCTTGCCTACTGTTGGTTTGCGTGCAGCCACTTGGGTGCCAGGTACACCCGCACATAGCTGGCAAGCGGTGGCTTCAGGTGGTACTGAAATTGGAACAAAAGGAATGCTGGTAGCCAGTAAAACAATGGCATTAACCGCTATTGATTTAATGAGTAATCCTGTATTACTTGCAAAAGCAATGGAAGAGTTTGTTAAATCTAAAGGAGATTATAAATACAAAGCATTACTAGGTGATATAAAACCCGCGTTGAATTATAGAGATTAAATAAAAAATTTATTAATCTCTATAATTTTATCTAATGATTTTTTCAAGGCATCCCATAAACGGGTGCCTTGATTTATTAAAGGGATTTAATCAATGTTGGACTCGGGGCGCATTTGAGGGAAGAACAACACATCTTGAATAGAGGGTTGGTTCAACATCATCATGCATAATCTATCTATACCAATGCCAATACCTGAAGTAGGTGGCATGCCATATTCTAGGGCTCTTAAAAAATCATGATCAATAAACATGGCTTCATCATCGCCACGCTCCATTAAACCTAATTGCTCTTCAAAACGCTTACGTTGATCAATAGGATCATTCAACTCTGTATACGCATTCGCTAATTCTTTTCCATTGACCATTAATTCAAAACGCTCTACCAGGCCTTCCTTACTGCGGTGCTTTTTAGTCAGCGGGCTCATTTCAATAGGATAGTCAATGATAAATGTGGGTTGGATATATTTAGGTTCACTGGTCGATCCAAAAATTTCATCTATTAATTTACCCTTACCAATAGTAGGGGCCACATCGATATGTAATTTTTTACAAACTTCTCTTAAGGCAGCTTCGTCCATGCCCGTAATATCAATACCTGTATTTTCTTGGATGGCTTCAATAATACTGATGCGTCTGAATGGTGCTTTAAAATTAATGGTTTTATCCCCCACCGTTAATTCGGTTTTGCCATGTAAGGTGAGTGCAATTTTTTCAAACAATTGTTCGGTAATTTCCATCATCCATAAATAATCTTTGTACGCCGTATACCATTCTAAAACGGTAAACTCTGGATTATGGGTACGGTCCATGCCTTCGTTTCTAAAATTTCTACTAAACTCATACACCCATTCAAATCCTCCAACGATTAATCTTTTCAAATACAATTCATTGGCAATACGTAAATAAAATGGCACATCCAATGCATTGTGGTGGGTAGCAAAAGGCCTTGCTGCTGCACCTCCTGGGATGGCTTGTAAAACAGGGGTATCTACTTCTAAGGCACCACGACTATTTAAAAATTCACGAATGGTAGACACCAATAAAGTTCTTTTTACAAAAGTTTCTTTCACCGATGGATTGATAATTAAATCGGCATAGCGTTGACGATACCTGAATTCAGGATCGGTGACCGCATCAAATACATTGCCTTCCTCGTCTCTTTTAACTACCGGCAATGGCTTTAAAGATTTGGCCAATAAAGTAACGGTGCTTGAATGAACTGATGTTTCTCCGGTTTTTGTAATAAATACATAACCCGTAGATCCAATAATGTCTCCAAGGTCCATCCCGTTTTTAGTAATGGCCTCCCAATAGGACTTGTCCTCGCTTGGGCAAATTTCATCTCTCTTGATATATAGTTGTAGAATTCCCTTATCGTCTTGTATTTTAACAAATAGCACTTTACCCTTGTCATTCACACTCATAATCCTTCCTGCTACACAAACAGCAGCATAGTTTTCCTTATTTTCTTCTGTAAAGTTGTCCTTGATCTCATTTGAATAATGCGTCACAGGATACAAAGGGGCTGGATAGGGGTCGATGCCCGCAGCTTCTAAATGCTGCAATTTTTCACGTCTTATAATTTCCTGTTCTGATAGCGATTGACTCATTGATGTTATATTATTAATGCAAAAGTAAAACTTAGCAGTCAATTAACGAAAGAAGCCTTCTTGAACCTCCTCTGGACTTAAGCTAATAAGGTCGCCTGGCATCATGCCTTGTATCGTAAATACACCTATTTGCGCTCGAATTAAGCGCAATACAGGGAATTGAACAGAGGCAAACATTTTTCGGACCTGTCTGTTCTTTCCTTCTATTAATTCAATTTCTACCCAAGAAGTAGGAATGTTTTTTCTATATCGAATGGGCGGATTTCTTTCAGGTACAGCTACCGGGGCTTCTAATAGGGCAAGACGCGCAGGCTTTGTTTTGATCAATACCCCATTGATATTAATAGATACACCTGCTGTAAGCTTAGCAATGGCTTCATGGGTGATCTCCCCTTCTACTTGAACCCAATATATTCTTGCATGTTCAAATTGTGGATGAAGTAGTTGATGATTCAATTTGGAATCATTGCTTAAGAACAATAAACCCTCGCTGTCATAATCTAATCTACCAATAGGATATACATCTTTAGGTACTTCTACTATATCCTTTAAGCACAATTTACCTTCTGTAGAAGTAAATTGACTCAGTACTTGGAAGGGTTTGTATATTAAATAATGATTGATAAAAATAAAAGTTTCTATAAAAACAAAGTCCCCCTGAATGCTCAAGAGGACCTCGTATATAGATGGGTTAGTAAGTACGGGAATCAGATTCCCTTCACAATATTAATTATACTTTTTTCTAATTCAAAAAATATTTTAAACAAATTTATTGACGTTATCCACAATTGGGCACAATTGACGATCCATAAAAATTATTTTCTTGGTGGATGAAGTGAAATTTTTAAAAATATTTTTAGGTTGAATATTTTTTGAAATTGATTGAAACATTGATGAATAAAGCGTTTCAGAAGATGTCTTTTTTTAATTTTTTATACTATACATGTAAATGAAACCCTCAACACTGTAGCCAAACTACTGTTTTTTTATACATAAAATGGGTAAAAAGATTTTTTTACAAAAAACCCTTGTTACCTTTGATTTAGGCCAAAAACATACTTATGAAGCTCCCAGCACCTATTTCGGTACAATGGTTGTCTAGTTTTACCAACGCAGAAATCATAGGCAATATGCAATTAGAAATTACTGGAGTGAATGAAATTCATCAAGTAGAAATGGGTGATATTGTTTTTGTAGATCATCCAAAATATTATGAAACCTGTTTAAATAGTGCGGCTACTTGTATCATTATCAATCATAAAGAGGTAAGCATACCAGAAGGCAAGACTTTGTTGTTTTGTAATGATCCATTTGAAGCTTATGCTAAAATTGTACAGCATTTTAAACCTTTCATCGTAGCGGATGATGCCATTAGTAAAGAGGCCGTCATTGGTATTGGCACCATCATAATGCCGCATGTATTTATAGGTCCCAATGTAATAATTGGCAAAAATTGCGTGATTTATCCAAATGTTACCCTACTCCCTGATACCATTATTGGGGATGAAGTAATTATACAAGCAGGTACGGTGATTGGTAGTGATGCTTTTTATTACAATACAAAAAAGAATCGTCCTGCCTGGTTTAAAAAAATGCCAAGCTGTGGTAGAGTCATCCTAGAAGATAAAGTAGAAATAGGCGCCAATTGTACCATTGACAAAGGTGTTAGTGGAGACACTATTATAGGCATGGGTACTAAAATGGACAATATGGTGCACATTGGACATGATACTCAAGTTGAGGCCAATTGTTTGTTTGCTGCACAAGTAGGTGTGGCCGGTGGAGTTAAAATTAAAGCAGGGGTCACCATTTGGGGCCAAGCCGGGGTGGGTAAAACCTTAACCATTGGTGAGAATGCCACCTTATTGGCAAGAACTGGCGTTGTTGGAGATATCGAAGGCAATAAAGTTTACATGGGATTCCCCGCCGAAGAAGCAAGCATCAAAAGAAGAGAATTGGTTTGGATCAAACGCATTCCACAGCTTTGGAAAAAAATGATGGAATAGCCTAGGCTAGATGATGGAGTTTCTTTAGCTCAGCACAAACTCTGTTGATGGTCGTATCCATCGAACGATATTTAAAATCAGGAAAGGCCTTTAAGAATTTCTCATTATTAAAATGAACTACAGCCTGAGCAGTAGCCGCTGTTTCTTTGGTCAGCAAGGGTGTTTTGCCCGTAAGTATTCCTTTTAATGCTTCCAATCTCCAAACAATGGCAGCCAATAGCGGCGTTACTTTTCTATGAGGGGGTCTTTTATTAAATGCATGCGCAATTTTAGTGAATACAGTTTGATAGCTTAAATTTTCTGCACTAATCACATAACGTTGTCCAGTAATGGGACTGTCCATTAACAATTGCATCGAATCAATCACATCCAATACATCTACAAATCCACTCACCCCATTGGTATACCAAGGAAATTGATCATAAGCTGATTTAAAAATTTCAGAAGAGCCCTTAGTCCAATCACCTGCGCCAAAAATTATCACTGGATTCACGATGGCTACATTCAATCCTTCTCCCATACCACGCCATACTTCCATTTCGGCTAAATATTTAGATTGTCCATACACGCTATTGCTGGTTTCTGCAGTCCAATTCATGCTTTCGTCAATCGCAACGTCTTCTCTAATTCGACCCAAGGCCGCCACAGAACTTACAAAGACCAATTTATCAATTTGTTTTTCGATGCATAGATTCACCACATTGGCCGTGCCTTCTTGATTGGCCTTGATCATGCGCGCCGCTTGACTTGGCACAAAAGAGACAATAGCCGCACAATGATACACTTGACTCACGCCTTGCATGGCTTCTGCTAAAGAAACAATGTCTAATAAATCTCCTGCTACCCATTTTACTTTTTCTGCGCCTTCAAATGCAGGAATTTCTTTTCTATACAAGGCTGTGACCGCTTTGTTCTTAGCTAATAATGATTGTATTAAATGTGAGCCCACTAAACCACTGGCCCCTGTAACAAATATCATGGAAGTATTATTTATCTTTTAACAATTTGGCAATGTCTTGTTTCAATTGCTCAATTTCTAAGGCTTTCAAGCCATCATAAATTTTACCTCTTACTTTTCCATTCCTATCAATCAATGCAAAAAATTGGGTATGCATAAATTGATCCTCAATTTTTTCTACATTGTTTTTTGGATCATCTAACAAATAAGAGCCCCTGGCCATTTGGTACAAGCTGTCCTTTCTTCCTGTTAAGAAAACCCAGGTTTTTGTATTTACACCTAAAGAATCGGAATATCTTTTTAATACGGGAACAGAGTCTGTGCCTGGATTACAAGTATGTGATACAATTTGAAAATCGGCTTGGTCTTTATAAATAGCGTAGATATCCTTCATATTGGTATTTAGCTTTGGGCAAATGCCTTTACAAGTGGTGAAAAAATATTCTACCACTGTAATTTTATTTTGGAGGTCTTTATCTGTAAAAGGTTGGCCATCCTGGTTGGTAAATTGAAAAGGCTGTACAAAACTCAATACAGGCAGCTGCACTTTCCAATTGTCTGTCCCTTTAAACAAAAAATAATAAAAAGCGATCAGTAATAGGGCAAAAAATAATACATAGGCCCCTAGTTTTTTTGACATAAAAAGAGAAATTTAATCGTCTTATAAAGATGCCCCAAAGGTAATATTATTTTTCTGCTCGTATTTGAATTACCTTTAGGCTATGTTTAAAAAATGGAATTGGGATGCAATTGGGATTGGGGCTTCTTTGGCTTGTGCCATACACTGTGCATTATTGCCTTTATTCTTTAGTAGCTTACCCTTATTGGGCATGAATATATTGCATAATGTCAGTTTTGAATTGGGAATGATTCTAGTCTCTTTTGCCATTGGTGCTTATTCCTTGTACCATGGTTACAAAAAACATCACCATTCCTATAGACCTATGCTATTTTTTTCAATAGGCATTCTAATCATGTTAAGCCGAATCTTGTTTAGATCTATTGAATTATGGCTGCTATTCCCTGCTGCTTTTTTAATCATCTTTGCGCACATTAACAATCATATGCGTTGTCGCTTGCACAATCATGCACACGAAGACGATTGTGATCATCATTAAAAAATGCTAAAAGGGTAGTTTAAGGAAAAGTAAAACTTACTTCTCCATCTTTTTCATCCTTGATCTGAATGCCCATTTCCATTAATTGATTGCGTATTTTATCACTGGTTGCAAAATCTTTTTTTGCTTTGGCTTCTTTACGAATTTCAATTAATAAATGAATGACCCCAATCAATTGTTGTCTATTCGCTCCAGCTTCTACGCGTAGGCCCAATACTTGTTCAATATAAATTAGCAATTGTGCTTGTACCCATTGCCAGGTGGCGCCTGCGATTGCGTCCGAAGCAATGTGCTTGTCTTTCAATGAATTGATTACTGGCACTATTTCAAATAAATTGGCCACTACCTTGGCCGTATTTAAATCATCTTCCATAAACTCGGTAAGTTCATTCACCCAAGTTTTTAATTGAGCATCTAAGTTCGCATCTGTAGCAATAATATCTACTTCAAATGTTTGCGTTTTTAACCATTCGTAGGCATCCATCAAACGACGCAATGCTTTTTCAGAAGCTTGCAAAGCTTCATTGCTAAAATCGAGCGTGCCGCGGTATTGACTTTGTAAAATAAAAAATCTTACCGTCATGGGGCTATAAGCTTGCGTTAAAATAGGATGAGTCCCATCAAATAGTTCGCTTAGCTTCACTACATTATTATAGCTCTTGCCCATTTTGCGACCATTGATGGTAATCATATTATTATGTACCCAATAACGTGCTGGCATTTCATGATTGCATACGGTACTTTGTGCAATCTCACATTCATGATGTGGAAATTGCAAGTCCATTCCACCGCCATGTATATCAAATTTTTTGCCTAAATATTTTGTCGCCATGGCCGAGCATTCAATATGCCAGCCTGGAAAGCCTTCGCCCCAGGGACTTTGCCAACGCATGATATGTTCTACAGGGGCTTTTTTCCACAATGCAAAATCTACTTTATTTTTTTTCTCGTCCTGATTTTCTAATTCACGAGTAGTATCTAATTGATCTTCTAAATTGCGCCCACTTAAAATTCCATAGGGCTGGTTTTTTTTAGCATAGACCTCATTGTATTTGATCACATCAAAATAAACCGATCCATTGGCCTCATAAGCATAACCATCAGTAATTATTTTTTTAATCATTTCGATTTGCTCAATGATATGCCCTGTGGCAGTGGGTTCAATACTCGGAGGTAAATTATTAAACTGATCCATAGCCCAGTGGTACAAATGTGTATACTTTTGTACTAGTTCCATGGGTTCCAATTTTTCTAAAATGGCCTTGCTGGTAATTTTATCTTCGGCCGCTTTGCCTTCTTCTTCAAAATGTCCAGCATCGGTAATGTTTCTAACATACCTTACTTTATAGCCTGCGTGTAAAAGATAACGATACAATACATCAAAAGTGATAAAGGGCCTTGCATGACCCAAATGACTTTCTCCACTTACCGTAGGACCACATACATACATCCCTACATAAGGTGCATTTAAGGCTTCGAAAACTTCTTTTTGTCTAGTAAGTGAATTGTATAACTTGAGTGGCATAATGAGTATTGGCTCAAAGATATTTTATTTTAAATAAACTAGCTTAATTCTTCTTTAAAACTAAGTCGGCCATGATCATATGGTGGTCGCTTAAATTTTCATCAATCGACTCCCATGACTTGACTTCCCAAGAAGCATTGGCTAAAATATAATCAATTCTTAAAGTGGGGGAAATCCCCATAAAGGTGGCGCCAATACCAAAGCCCTTTGCTAAAAAAGCGTCTTGCCAATCCCCCTTGATTAATTGATAGGTATAGGAACTCGGTACATCATTAAAATCGCCAGTGATGATGCTTGGATAGGTACTTTTTGATAAATAGTTGCGCGCCGTTTGGGCTTGTACCGCCCTTTCTATAAAGGAATGGCGCAATTTTCTAATAACACCTCGCTTGGCATTGATGTCCATTTTGTTGGCAATCCCTGGTTCGTCTATCGCATTAAAATCATCCTGCATAAACCTATAAGAAGCCAAATGAGTAGTAAAAACCTGAATCGTGTCATCTCCTTTTAATATAGTAGCTGCAATTAAACTTTCTTGATTCAAAAAGGCAATGCGCTCCGCATGTATAATTTTGTATTTTGAAAAAATAATGCAGCCTGCATAATATTCTTTTTCGATGGTCTGAAAATCTTTTGAAAAAAAATAGTAAGGTAATTTTTTAGAAAAATAGACACTATGATTGGCTATATCATTAGGTCTTTCATTGGTATTGTATTCTTGTAAACAAACAATGTCTGGTTCCCATTTTTGAATGGAGTAAGCAATCTCTTGGGTACGTAACTTTAAATTGGTAGCTGGTAGATTTCCATTAAAACCTTTTACATTCCAACTGAGCACCCTCAAGGTATTGTCTTTCTTTTTTTTGCTAAATGGAATGCCTGGATGCCAAGCAAATAAAACCAAAATTATTTTCCATCCAATGATTAAACTTAACAATGGGAATAAAGAAAGCACTGGTTTGGCAATCAGCCATAGCAATAACAAAAGAACTTCAATGGCCACTAAATAAGGTGCCATCAATCCTAAAAAACCATTGATCCATATCAAAGAGATGGGCGAAAAAAATATAGGATACAAAAATAAAATACTCACCAATAGATTAAAAAAGAATAAGGCACGCTTTCCAAAATTTCTTATACTGGATTTTTTTGCCATGGTGGTTAGGAATTATTTTTAGGGGCTAAGCTATTGTTCATCAAATGTAGTAGCTGATGCATCCATTTACCTAAATCAATCCCTTTTTTTAATAACAAAATATAGATAAAGCCTGTAACTGCCCCTATTAGCTGAGCTACTATAATGCCCAGTTCCATCTGCTTAAAGGAAAATGCTTGAATCACTAAATAGCCTAGCACCAATACCCATAAAGGAATACCCCCTCCCATATTTTTTAACCATCGATATTGAGGGCGAAGCGTCATGGCTGCAATGGCAATGGCCATTACACTGATACCTGCACCCATTAAAGGAGCCTTGCCACCTATACCACAATAAATAATGCCCCCTACAAGACCGCTATAAAAATAAATAGGAAATAAATGTTTGTTCGCGTTTGATTCTTGTAATACAATTCCAAAGGCGGTCAACCAGAGCATATTGGTGAGTAAAATCCAAAATCCATCTTGTGCCCAATTATAAGTGAGCAAGCTCCAAGGTTGATGAAATAGGGTTGGAAAATCGGAGAACAAAATACTTGGATGCACGACTTGTGCATAAAACTGTTCTAAGGGATAGCTATTTAAATAATAGACCGTTTTTAAAAAGCCAATCAAGGCATACACTACTAAATTGATAGAGAGTAGTGCGATTAAACTATTGTTGTCGGCACCAATTAATGGCTTTTCAGAAGAACTTATTTCTTGCATTTAAAATAATTGATGAATTAGGCGAATGGATGGCGATTGCGCTTATTCCAAATATACACGAGTACAAAACCTACCAGTGCACCTCCCACATGGGCCCATCTTGCTACATTGTCTCCGGCTGAATTTTGTATGGCCTTGTACAATTCAAAAGCAAAGTACAATATACCCAACCATTTTGCTTTGATCGGAAAAAGAAAATAAATATAGATATAGGTATTAGGAAATAAATACACAAAGGCAATTAAAATACCAAAGACAGCGCCACTGGCACCAAGGGTTGCTGTACTAAGCATTTTGTTGTAATAAGAACTAATTAAATCCATCAATTGCGGTGCTAAGCCAGGAGTGTCCAGGCTTACTTTATTGTCTGCTAAAATTCTGGTCAAGGGAATATCATGAGCTTTTGAAAAGGCATACACTGCATCTGTAAAACCAGGCGCATTGCTCTTGCTTAAGCTTAATAGCTGTGTATATTCACTGGAAAGCGGAATCAATTGATAGGATAGAATCAATAAATGAATCACGGCTGCACCTACTCCACATAAAAAGTAAAACAATAAAAATCTTTTGGGACCCCATACATTTTCTAAAATAGAACCAAACATCCACAAAGCAAACATATTACCGAGTATGTGTCCAAAATCTCCATGCAAAAACATATGGGTAATGATTTGCCATGGCTTATACAAACTACTTTGCCATGCATGCAAGGCAAAATAGTCTTCAAAAGAAAATGCGCTTGTTGGACCTGCAAATGTATTTTGAGCTAAAAAAACCAAGCCATTGATAATTAATAAATTTTTTATAATGGTGGGTAAAACTTCAAAACGGGTAGGCCTAAATTGAGTCATTCTTTTTTAATTTTCTATTTACAGTAAGTCAGTTCTTTTTAATTGTACTACATTTTCAATATGCAGTGTATGTGGAAACATATCTACCGGCTGTATTTTAGACACTGTATACTTTGCACTCAATAAAGATAGGTCTCTTGCTTGAGTGGCGGGGTTACAACTTACATACACTATAATCGGCGCTTCCATGGCCAATAATTTATGCACTAATTTTTCATGCATGCCTGCTCTTGGAGGATCGGTAATGATGACATCGGGTTTGCCATGGGCTTCAAAAAATTGATCGTCACAAATTTTAATTACATCGCCTGCAAAAAAAGCCGTGTCCGTTAAATGATTCATACGTGCATTTTCTTTGGCATCTTCAATGGCTTCTTCTACCATCTCTACGCCAATAATTTTTTTAGCTTGTTGGCTACAAAAAATGCCAATACTACCTGTTCCACAATACAAATCGTATACAATTTCTTTGCCTGTTAATTCTGCAAAGTCTCGGGTGACTTGATATAATTTTTCTGCTTGCTTTGAATTAGTTTGAAAAAAAGATTTTGGACTTATTTTAAATTGGAAGTCTTCTAAAAACTCTGTGATATATCCAGGGCCCGAATACACTTGTGGTACTAAGTCCTGCATGCTATCATTGCGCTTAGCATTGATCGTATACAATAAAGTAGTGATTTGAGGGAAACGCGCCAACAATAGTTCAAATAAGGCTATTCTTTCTTTTTCTGCTTCGTAGCCCAATATTAAATTCACCATCCACTCGCCTTTGGTGGTATTGCGAATAAACATATTGCGCACCCAACCTGTATGCAATTTAATATTGTAAAAAGGCATTTTATTTTCTAACGCAAAATCGACCACCGCTTTTCTTAAATCATTAGTGGGCTCGGATTGTAAATAACATTTATCAATTTCTACTACTTTTTCAAAAAATCCTCTTGCATGAAAACCAGCCACCCCAGGTATTTTAGCAGGTAGTGCTGCATTGGGATTTTCTTCTGCAGCTATTTTCATGGCCTTAAATTCTCCAAATGGAATAAATTTTTCTGTGGCAAAAGTGTATTCTACTTTATTACGATAGCCCTGTGTTTGCTCAGCGCCAAAAATCTCTGGGATTGGAGGCAAGGCCACTTTAGCAATGCGCGTTAAATTGTCAACGACCTGTTTGCGTTTGTACACCAATTGTTGTTCATAGGGCAACATTTGCCATTGACAACCACCACAAACACCAAAATGACTACAAAAAGGGGTTACTCTAATCTCTGAATAACTATGAAAATGTTTGACAAACCCTTCTCCCCAATCGGCTTTGTTTTTTTGTAATTGTATGTCCACCACATCACCTGGCACCGCCCCTTCTACAAAAATCACTTTTCCATCGACACGCGCAAGGGCCTTTCCTTCGGCGGCATAATCCTCAATCAATACTTTTTCTAATAAAGGGGCTTGTTTAAATTTTCTCACTGCATCAAAGGTACTATGCTAAGGGTAAAATTCTAATAAAAGGAGGCACTAATTGTACACTAGATTGTTATTTATATTGTTATTTTTACGCAATCAATTGAAAGATTAAAGAAACCTGAGTTTTATGAGAAAATTTTTATGGCTGGCATTGATGATCCCTTTATGGAGTTTGGCGCAAACCAAAAAAACAAGCCCTACAGCAACAGGCAATAAATTGGGCCATAGCATTCAAATTACCATGAGGCCTTATCAAAACATAAAGTTATATATAGGCACCAATTATGGTAAAAACAAAGTACTGGCCGACTCTTGTTTATTAAATGAGAAAAGCGAAGGCGTATTTGAATCAAAACAAAAACTAACCCCCGGCATCTATTTTGTGGTCTCTCCAGCTTATTCCATCTTATTTGATTTTTTAATTGATGAGCAGCAACATTTTAAAATGGTGGCAGACACCAGTGCACTAGACAAAGTAGTGATTACTGGCTCTGTTGACAATACTTTATTTCAGAATTATTCTAAAGACATCAATGGGCTTTTTGTTCAATTGAATAATTTACAGAATCGATTTAAAGAAGCAAAAAATGCAGCAGATTCTACACTTTTTAAAAATGCTTATTTAGGTAAAGACAAAGAAATCAAAGACAAAAGAGATGCATTTAAGCTAGCCTATCCTAAATCCATGATGAGCTATTTATTAAATGTCATGCAAAGGCCCGAAGCACCTGCCATGCCCTTCGTCAATGGCAAAGCGGATTCACTCTATCCCTACTATTATGTAAAAAATCATTTTTGGGACAATATAGTTTTTAATGACAACCGTTTAATTCGAACTCCCTTTTTTGAAGACAAGTTGGATGAGTATTTTAAAAACTATGTTTCACGTGAACCTGATTCAATTATAGATGAAGTACAGTACATGTTGACGGTTGCTAAAACAGGAAAAGAAATTTATCCTTTTTTACTTTTTAAATTTACCAACAAGTACATTACGCCAGAATTTATGGGACAGGACAAAGTGTTTTTACATTTATACCAAAACTTTTTTGCCAAAGGAGATACCGTACTTTTAAATCCAGAGTCAAAAAAATCAATCACTGAAAGAGCTTACAGTATGATGGCGAACCAATTGGGCTTAGCGGCACCTAGCTTGATTGTGAATACTATAGACGATAAAAAACTTTCTTTGTATGATGTAAAATCTGCTTACACCTTTGTTGCTTTCTGGGACCCTACCTGTGGTCATTGCAAAGAAGAAATTCCTAAATTAGATTCTTTTTACAAGGCAAGCTGGAAAAATTTAGAAGTTAAAATTTTTTCTGTAAATATTAATTTTAAAGAATTGGCGGCTTGGAAAAATTTTATCACTGACCATCATTTAGAAGATTGGTTCAATGTGTATCAAACCGAAGAAGATTTAAACAAAGAAATTAAAGCCGGATTGCCCACCACTATTCGTCAACAGTATGATGTTTTTAAAACACCTACTTTTTATTTATTGGACAGCAAAAAGAAAATTATTGCAAAAAATTTAAGCTTAGAGCAATTCAATGATTTTTTAGTGAGCGCCAATAAAAAGAAATAAGTTTTGTTCTAAAATACGGCAGCCACCACATTTTTAACTACCTGCGGTTTACCTAAAGTATAGTAATGTAAAACCGGTACACCAGCCGCTTTCAGCTCCTTGCTTTGCCCAATTAACCATTCTGTTCCAACTTGCTCACAGGCTTCATCGGTACTTGCGGCTAACATGGCATTTTTTAAATCTGCAGGAATATCTACATAAAATATATTCGGTAAAATAGTTAATTGCTTTTTATTGGTAATCGGTTTTAGTCCCGGAATAATGGGCACTGTAATGCCAATGCTTCTACAAGCATCCACATAGTCAAAATATTTTTTGTTGTCAAAAAACATTTGTGTCATAATGTACTCAGCACCTGCATCTACTTTTGCTTTGGCTCTTTGTAAATCTAATTCCATACTAGGTGCTTCAAAATGTTTCTCAGGATAACCAGCCACCCCCATACAAAAATTAGTTTTGCTACCGTTAATGATGTCCTTGTCTAAGTATTCACCATTGTTTAAACCCACTACTTGCTCCAACAATTCAAGGGCTTGCTTGTTTCCATTAGGTTCTGGAACAAAAGTTTTTTGATTTTTTTCTGCATCCCCTCTTAAGACCAATAAATTATCAATGCCTAAAAATTGTAAATCAATTAAAGCGTCTTCTGTTTCTCTTTTTGAAAATCCACCACATATTATATGAGGTACTGCATCAATATTGTAATGGTTCATGATGGCTGCACAAATGCCTACCGTGCCTGGGCGTTTACGCACATCCACTTTTTCCTCCGTGCCATCTTCTTTTTTTCTTAAGATAGTTTCACTGCGATGATAGGTTACATTAATCCAAGATGGATTAAATTCCATTAAGGGATCTAAATGTTCATAGATATAAGAAATGGTCTTTCCTTTTAATGGGGGCAACACTTCAAATGATACCAATGTATCTTTGGCCTTTGCCAAATGATCAATAACCTTCATATGCACTTTGCTTTAATAGGTTCTGGGTTGTCTCTAAATAGAAACCTAACGCAATACCCTATTGCACAAAAATATATAATATTATTAAGCTATAGGACGAAAAGCCTTATTTCCCCTTATTTTTGTATAAAATAGATAGATTGATACTTGCCATACATACCGATAAGTTAATTAAACAGTACAAGGGCCGCAAAGTAGTGGATCAAGTAAGCATTTCCGTAAAGCAAGGAGAGATTGTTGGTTTGCTTGGTCCCAATGGAGCAGGTAAAACCACTACCTTTTACATGGTCGTTGGATTGATTGCACCAGATGAGGGGCGTGTATTTTTAAATGACGAGGACATTACCAAACTTCCGATGTATAAGCGCGCGCAAATGGGCTTGGGCTATTTACCACAAGAAGCCAGCGTATTTAGAAAGCTGTCGGTAGAAGACAATATCATGGCTGTTTTAGAAATGACTAAACTCACCAAAGCAGAAAGAGAATATAAATTAGAAAGTTTATTGGATGAATTTAATTTGCATCAAGTACGTAGCAACAATGGTGACAGTTTAAGTGGTGGAGAAAGACGACGTACAGAAATTGCACGTGCACTAGCCGTAGATCCAAAATTTATTTTATTAGATGAACCCTTTGCTGGCGTGGATCCTATTGCTGTTGAAGACATTCAATCTGTGGTATCTCGTTTAAAGTTAAAAGACATTGGTATATTAATTACCGATCATAATGTAAATGAAACCCTATCTATTTGTGATAGAGCTTATTTATTAATAGAAGGAAAGATTTTTAAACATGGCACTGCCGAAGAATTGGCCGAAGACGATCAAGTGCGTCGCTTATACTTGGGTACCAACTTTGAATTAAAACGCAAAGACTGGATCATTGAGTTAGGTCAAAAAGCCAAATAGGCTAGCTTAAAAACTGCTATTATTACTTAATTTATACAAGCGTAAAGCTTATATTGTGAGGAGGATATGAAAATTTTTAGCCCCGCACTCTCAAGATTGGCCCGATTGCGTTATTGGCGCATTGAAAATTGGGTAAACGACCCCATTGCGGCTCAGCGTGAAGTATTGCAAGATTTAATCACACATGGCCAGTATACTCAGTTTGGTTTAAAATATCAATTTGCCGAAACCTTTACTATCCGAAGTTTTAAAGCCACTGTACCTATTCATGAATATGAAGACCTGAAGCCCTATATTGAACAAATCATGAATGGGGAAGATGCAGTATTGTGGAATACTCCGGTAGAATGGTTGGCAAAAAGCAGTGGCACGACCAGTGATAAAAGCAAATTTATTCCATTGACCAAAGAGAGTATTGAAGACAATCATTTTCAAGGATCAAAAGATGTTTTAACCAGTTATTATCATGCATTACCTGATAGTGATTTGTTAACGGGTAAGGGATTGGTGATTGGGGGGAGTCATCAAGTACATCCCATCAAAGAGGACATTCAGTATGGTGACTTAAGTGCCGTCTTATTACAAAATTCTCCGTTTTGGGCTGGCTTTATCAGAACACCAGAATTATCTATTGCACTAATGGATGAATGGGAAAATAAAATTGAAAGCTTGGCACAAAGCACCATTGAAGAAGATGTGACTTCCATTGCAGGCGTGCCTACATGGACCTTGGTTTTATTAAAAAGAATTTTAGAAATTACAGGAAAGAAAAACATCAAAGAAGTTTGGCCGAATTTTGAATTATATATTCACGGGGGTGTTTCTTTTACACCTTATAAAGAACAGTTTAATAAAGTCATTGGCCCTAATTGTAATTACTTAGAAATATACAATGCCAGTGAAGGATTTTTTGCTGCACAAGATAGAATTAATGAAGAGGGCATGTTACTCTATTTGCAACATGGTATTTTTTATGAGTTCATGCCTATTGAAGAATATGGAAAGGCACATCCCATTACTTATGGATTAAATAAAGTGATCCTTGGAAAAAATTATGCAATTGTAGTAAGTACCAATGGTGGTCTCTGGCGTTATTTAGTGGGCGATACCATTCAATTTGTTAGCCTTTACCCATTTAGAATTAAAGTGAGTGGGCGATTAAAACAATTCATCAATGCCTTTGGTGAAGAACTAATTGCAGACAACAGTGATAAAGCAATTAGTGAAACATGTAAAACATTAAACTTATCTATTAAAGAATATACGGCGGCACCAATTTTTATGTCAGATGAAAATACAGGCGCACATGAATGGCTGATTGAGTTTGATGAGGATCCAAAAAACATGGAGGAGTTTACCACTTTATTAGATACCAATTTACAAGCCATCAACAGTGACTATGAAGCCAAAAGACACAAAAGCATCGCTTTAAGCCTACCACAAATTACAGCAGTCAAAAAAGGCTGTTTTCATGAATGGCTCAAACAAAAAGGAAAATTGGGTGGTCAACACAAAGTACCAAGATTGTCCAATGAGCGTATTTATGTAGATGAAATAAAAAAAATTCATCAAAGCTTAAAATAAACAAACTCGTTATCTTTGTATAAATAAATAATTATGAAACTACTTACTGGGAAAGTATCTATTGTAACGGGGGCAGCGCGTGGTATTGGTGCAGCCATTGCATTAAAATTAGCAGAACAAGGAAGTCATATAGCCTTTTCCTATGTAAGTGATAGTAGTGCTGAGAAGGCAAATAGTTTAGTAGCTGAAATAGAAAAATTAGGTGTGAAAGCAAAAGCCTATCAAGCCAATGCAGCCGATTTTGCTGCCTGTGAAAATTTTGTGAATGAGGTGGTAGCACATTTTGGTACTGTAGATATTTGTGTGAACAATGCAGGCATTTCAAAAGATAATTTATTATTACGCATGACCCCAGAACAATGGGAC
>Ga0114977_10000980_pt1 | contig 18872 bp, 17 predicted proteins | sample S_130805_MF_Meta_FD_87026 | JGI IMG/M metagenome (GOLD analysis project Ga0114977, IMG submission 87026) | Freshwater microbial communities from Lake Simoncouche, Canada to study carbon cycling - S_130805_MF_MetaG | ecosystem: Environmental > Aquatic > Freshwater > Lake | place: Lake...
GGAGAAGGATTTGGAACAGAAAAAGAAACTCGAAGCCAAGCAGATGGCGCAGATCCGCGTCTACCGCGAGGTCATCGAATTCTCCGGCCGAGCCAGCGAACTAGGAACCCTCGGGGTCAACAAAGCCATCGTGGGTCGCAGCGATCCCGTAGAGATGACCGTCCAGCGCGAGGCCGTGCTAGATGAGCGGGATGTAAAACGGGCCACCCTCGTCGAGCAGCGAGATCAGTCCTTTTCGATCGCCGTCGACTTCGTCCAACGCGGATCCATGGTGCTGCACATGAACTCCGTGGCCGCCAAGGGACAGCGACTCGTCCTCGCCGCGCGGTGGTCGAACGGCACCAATGTCTTCAACCGCTGGATCGCCGCCCCGCTCATGCGTCGAGCTCTTGATCAAGGAGTCATCGTCTTCACACCGGACATGAGCCGAGAAGAATCGGTCACCTTCGTCCGCGGACTCAACAACGTGGCCGTGAAGCTGGAGAACCAAGCCAAGCCACCGAAAGAAAAGAAGACCAAGCCCGCAGCCCCAGGCTCGACCAATGCCGCACCCGGTTCCAAAACCGCCCAACCCAAAGCCTCGAAGGCGGACACCAAGCTGAAGAACGAATTCGACCCCTTCCAAGGCCAGTGATCCAAACCCTTCTTTATCTCGCGAGCCTGTGCGTGGCCCTAGGGTTGGTCGCTCAGCCCTTCCAATTACCCACGGCCAACCGCGCGATCCTAGAACCGGACGGTGGAGCCGAGCGGTATTTCGTGGGCACCGCCGGCAAACCCTGGACCAGCGGTCAGTTCGGCTGCGTCCGGTCCGGCGGGGCTCAATTGCATGAGGGGCTCGACATCCGCCCCATGCAGCGGGACCGGCGCAACGAACCCACCGACGACGCACTGTGCTCGGCGCCGGGAACGGTCGCTTACGTCAACACGCATTCCGGACTCTCCAACTACGGCAATTACGTGGTGGTCCGGCATGAGATCGACCATCTCGAAGTCTTCACACTCTACGCCCACCTGGCCTCCGTGGGATCCGGGATCCGCGTAGGCACCCCAGTCCAGACAGGCCAACCCCTGGGCCGAATGGGTCGCACTTCGAACACACGCCAGCGAATTACTCCTGACCGGGCCCACCTGCACTTTGAAATCACCTTCATGGCGGCCGCACGCTATGCCGCGTGGCATAAGGCCAACATGGGAGACGCTCGCAACGATCACGGTAACTTCAACGGCCGCAATTTGGTCGGACTAGATCCCGCAGCCGTCTTCCGCTCTCAGGCTCACCCTGGCGCTCCCTTCAACCTCGCTCGCCATTTGCGGGAAAGCCCCGAACTGGCCCGAGTTCTGATCCGCCGACCCACCCTCGACTGGGTGCGTCGCAACCCCGGTGCCGTCGAGGCCAATCCAGTAGCCCAGCGCCAGGGCGTCGCGGCCTGGGAACTCTCGCTCGGATTCAATGGCATCCCGCTACGCGCCATTCCTAGAGCGGCCTCCGAACTGCCCGCTAACATGGGCTCCTACCGCCTACTCGGGGTCAACCCGAAGACGCTCGAGCAATTCCCCTGCGGAAAATTAGTCTTCAAGCGCGGGCAACTCTGGACCCTCACCGCCAAAGGACAGCAATACCTCGAATTGCTCGCCTATTGATCAAACCCACCAACCCGAGCGCTGTGAGCCGGCAAGGGAGGCGGTTGTAGGGGCATGATTTGGTCGTGCTCCAAAAACTCCCGGCAGCAGTCGAAAAACTCCTCCCGGGTGGTGGCCCTCCGGATGCGATGCAAGAATTCCGGGGCCACGCCTTCGCCGATGAAGTTCATGTACTTCTTCATCTTCTCAACCTGAAGCCGTTCCCGGAACCCGGCCGTGGGTCGCGTGACTTCATAGAGATGCGTCACGTAGGCCAAGACATCGCGGCCCTTCGGTTGCCGCCAACTCCCGTTGCGTCGGTATTCCCGGATTTGTTCAAAAATCCACGGATTGCGAATGCACCCTCGGCCAATCATCAACCCGCGAGCCCCCGTGTCGCGCAAGACCTGTTTGGCCCGCTCCGGAGAATGCACATTGCCGTTGGCCAGCACCGGGCACGGCATGGCTTGAACGGCGCGTGCAATCCAGTCGCTGCGAACTTCCGTCCGGTACATGTCGGTGACCGTCCGACCGTGCACGGTCAAAAGATCAATCTGGTGCCGAGCGAAGATCGCCAAAAGCGCGTCCCAGTCGGCATCGTTACTGAAACCCACCCGGGTCTTGACCGTGAACGGCACCCGCGTCACGACCTGTCGGAGCGCTCCCAAGATGGCGTCAATTCGATGCGGTTCGCGCAACAATCCTCCGCCAGCACACTTGCGATACACCACCGGCGCGGGACACCCCAAATTGAGATCCACGGCAGCCACCGGATACTCCTGCAACTCCCGCGCAGCCTTGGCCAGAGCCACCGGGTCGTTGCCGATGAGTTGAGCGATGGCCGGACGACCCGTTGGATTCTCGACGATGGATCGCAGGATGGGAGCGTCGAGCGTGCTCGTGCTGTGCACCCGGAAATACTCGGTCCAATAAATATCCGGGCCGCCATAGTGGGCCATCACCCCCCAGAACGGCAAATCCGTGACGTCTTGCATCGGAGCTAGCGCCAGCACTGGCTCTGGCCGAGCAAGCAACGCTCGAAGGGCGAGTGCTCCTTCCAACTGCGGACAGGTGGAAGGCTCGTTGGCACGCAACGGTTCCATGGGAGTCAATCCTCGGCCTTGGAGTCGCGGCTCAGGAGATCGTGAACAGCCTGTCGCACATCCTTACCCTCGTAGAGCATGGCGTGCATCTCGGAGATAATAGGAGCGTCCACCTGGAGCCGCTGAGCCAATGCCCACGCCGACTTGGCGGTAGGATACCCTTCGACCGCTGAGGCCGAGCTCGCCAACACCTCCGCCACAGGCCTGCCGCAACCCAGGCTTTCACCGAAGCCCCGATTGCGGCTCAACCGCGAGAAGCACGTCAGCACCAAATCCCCGAGTCCGCTCAACCCCGCGAAGGTCTCGGCTCGAGCCCCACAGGCCACACCCAAGCGCATCATCTCTGTCTTACCCCGAGTCACCAACGCCGCCTTGGCATTGTCGCCATAACCCAGGCCATCACAAACCCCTGCAGCGATAGCGATGACATTCTTCAAAGCCCCACCCAATTCCACACCGATAATGTCTGAACTGGAATAGACGCGGAACGCTGGGCGGTGGAAAAGATCCTGCACCCGGCGTGATACTGCCTGATCGCGACTGGCCACGACCACGGCCGTGGGCACGCCACGGGCGACTTCCAGAGCCAAGGAGGGCCCGGACAGCGCAGCAGTCTGAAGACCGGGAGCCACCGAGTCCAAAATCCCGGTCATGGTTAGACCCGAGGTAAATTCGATACCCTTGGTCACACTGACCACCGGACCTTGGAAGCCCACCAACCGAGTCGCAGCCTCCCGGAACGCCTTGGAAGGAACCGCCACAATCACCACCTCGGAACCAGCTAGGACCGCGTCAAACTCCGTCTCGAAAAGCCAGTCTCCCACCAGAGGAATCCCAGGCAGAAACCGCGCATTGAAATGGGTACGCGCGAGTTCAGACACATGCTCCGATCGATGCCCCCAGAGCCGCACCGAATGCCCACCCTGAGACAGCACCACTCCTAACGCTGTCCCCCATGCGCCCGCCCCCAAAATAGCCACCTTCATGATGCGGAAAGTTTGGATTTGTTAATGCGGTGTTCGGTCCCCGCCTTCAATCGCTCGATGTTAGCCCGATGACGCCACACCGCCAGGGCGGCCAGCGCCGAGGTGAAAGCCACTAGAGGCCACCGAGTCGGACCCGACACCGTGAAGATCGTCGCAACGGGCAAAATTAGCGCCGCAGCGATCGAAGCCATCGACACATACCGAGTTAGAAAAAACACCAGCAACCAGGTGATCACAGTCACACCAAAGGCTGGAGGGATGAGTGCCGCCATGGCACCGGCGGAAGTGGCTACTCCCTTGCCTCCCTTGAATCCCAGCCAGCAGGTGTAGTTGTGCCCCAACACGGCCCCCAAGGCAGCCAGCGCCGGCAGCGCCAATGAATCAGTTGGAGTCACGGCTGCAGCCAGTATCGGCGCAACGAGGACGGCCAACGCCCCCTTCAGCAAATCCACGATCAACACCAAAGCTCCGGGGCCCTTACCCAACACGCGGAAGACATTCGTCGCCCCGATGTTCCCGCTGCCAACTTGAGTGATGTCGACCCTCATCGCTCGAGCAACCAGAAAGCCCGTCGGCAGCGAACCGGCCAGGTAGGCAAAAACCAAAGTGATAAGGAGTGCGGCAACCATTACGGCCGAGGTTGTACGGGGCAACTGCCTGCCGCGCCAAGCGGCGAGTGCCCCAGAGTTAGGAACACAAAATAGATAAACCCCGAATTTGTCGGAGCCGCCCATCCATCCAAGATCAATTAGTTTCAGGAAGACGCAAAAACTCCTTGAGCCAGAGGAGGCAGTTTGCGTTCATTCGCGTCCGCGCTTTCGGTTCGCCGAAGCGTGGGCAGTGGTAGGATGCCGGAGCGGTCAATCGGAACAGACTGTAAATCTGTCAGGCTAACGCCTTACGAAGGTTCGAATCCTTCTCCTACCACCATCTTCTTCTTCTGGGATTTTCCCCAAGCCTGTTTCCCCTTCGTTTTCTGGCTTCAAGAATCTTCAGGTTTTTCAGAACTCTCACGCCCGCCGACCGTTCTGGGGCGGACCGCCCAAGAGAAAAACCCCAAGGAGTAAAAAAAGGGCGAAGAACCCACCACGGTCGCTCGCCCCTTTTTCACCGATTAGCCTGATCGATTTTATCGCTTCAGCCAACTACCTGTTTGCCCCGCAGTCGCTCTGGGGGCACTGAAGATCATTCCACGGGGTAGTGGTGCATCAATGCCACTAAGGCTTCCACGTTCGGGCTCTCAGCGGTGCGGACGTAGTGTCCACTGGTGCAGACACCGCACAGGACACTGGCTGCATTGTCCAGGCCCAGCAACTTGCCTAAGCAGAAGCCGCTGTTGAAGTGATCCCCCGCGCCCGTGGTGATCTTGGGTTTCTTGCAAACCGGTCCCTCAACCACCGAGGCCACGCCCCCCGACACCGCCAACGCATAGGCCACGGGGTGCACCACGAGGGTATCCACCGGAATGCGCTGCTGGATGGCCACACTCAGCTCGGCCAATCCCTTCCAATCCCGTGGCGAGGCATCCATCCCCAAGACCCCGGCGATCTCATAGGCTTCCTTTTCGTTGAGCCCGAGGATCACGTCGAAGCGACTTTGAAATTTTAGGATCAAGTCCAGCGCATGACGGATGTCTTCCGCGGTGCGTTTCTCGGGGTCGGCCAGGTCGAAGAACATCTTCCGGCGGGGGCCTTGCAACGTGGGCATGAGTTCAGCCTGGAGGCTTTCCCAGATGGCCGACATGTGCGGGAGCATCGTCCAATTGACGAAGGCCACGAGGCTGGAGGACGCAAACTTGGCGGCGAACTTCTCCTTGCCGTAGCGCTGGCACAAGTTGTCCCAGTGGATTTGCTTGAGGGTGTAGTGCTTGCCCACCATCAGCTTGCCGTCCTCAAACTCGAGGGCATCGGTGAAGCCGGGCTCACTGATCGTGTGCACTTCGGCACGGGCGGCGAACGACTCGAATACCGGGTGCAAGGCCGGCCATCCCAAGGAACCCACGTAGGTCACACCAATTCCGAGGCTGGCCAGTGCATTGGCCATAATCGGACCGTTGCCACCGAGCTTGGTCAGCACATTCACCAATTCAACATTGGTGCTGCGGCCAGCAGCGGCAGCCAATCGCTGGGCGTATGCGGCGATGGTCGGAATGCGGTCGAAGCGGACGGCGTCGTAGCGCTTGTCCACCACATGAAGGATCTCATCCACAAAGCCATCCAGACCGACAAAGGCGGTCAGGGACGGAACTTGGGCCGCGGCAGCGGCCAGGCGGGAAGCGACGGAGGCGCGAAATTCAGGCGTGTTCTGCATGGTCAGTGAATCCGGAGCAAACCGGAAGCACGACGAATATGGCCATTGCACGCTCGGGGTGAAGCCGGAAAGCGCACCCGACCCAAACGGGCCGACCCCTCAATCCACCGAGACGCCCAGGACATCCAAGATCCGGTCCAGTTCGTCATCGCTATGAAACTGGATCTCCAAACGCCCCTTGCCCGCCTTGTAGTGCAGGCCGATGCGAAGACCCACCCGTTCGCGGATGCGGTTCTCCAAATCGGTGACATGGGGATCGGCCGGTACCGGCACCGAAGCCGCACGCGGATCCACCGCCATCGACGGCGCAGATGAATCCTTCTTGGCGATCGCGGCCTCGAGTTGGCGCACGGTCCAGCCTCCGCGCAGCGTCAAGCGAGCCAGAGTCTCCTGCTGATGAGGATCCTCCACGCTGAGAATCACCTTCGCATGCCCCACCGACAGCGATCCCTCCCTCACCACCGCCAGCACCGCCGCCGGCAGCTTCAGGAGGCGTGTGGCGTTGGCCACCACCACACGGCCGCGACCCACCTTCTTGCCGACCTGCTCCTGGGTGAGGGAGAACTGGGTCATCAACTGCTGATAACCCAAAGCCTCGTCGATGGGATTGAGATTCTCACGCTGGAGATTCTCAATGAGCGCGAGTTCCAGCACCTCCAGATCGGTGGCGACCCGCTCAATGACCGGCACTTCGGTCAGGCCCGCCAATCCGGCGGCCCGCCATCGGCGTTCACCGGCGATCAACTCGAAAAAGTCGCCCACCACCCGCACCACCAAGGGCTGGATAATGCCCTGCTCGCGGATCGAATCGGCTAACTCGGCGAGAGATTCTTGCGGAAATTCTTTGCGAGGCTGCAGTGCCGAAGGACGAATCCGGTCACGGGAAATCTTGCGAACGAGCGAACCCGGAAGCGGTAGAGCGGGTGCGGGTGCTGGCGGCGGAACCGGGCTTGGAGCCTGTGCTGTACCCCCAGCCGGGGCGCCCGGCGCTGACGGCGCGGCGAAGGGAGATTTGATCCCTCCACCCATCAGCGCTCCCAATCCGCGTCCCAAGGCCGGTTTCGACATGACCCACACTCTAGGGACCGACCGATCCGGGTGGCAAAAAGGATTTCGACCCACTCCGTTGAAATCCCGCCCCCGTCCGAGTCGCTCTCAGGGACGAATGGCCTGGAAGATCGTCCGAGCCATCAGGGTCGCCCCGGCAGCGTTGGGATGAATCTTATCGGGGAACATCTCAGGGTAGCCGGTCAGGGCGTCGTTGAGATCGATGACGGGCACCTTCTTGTCGGTGGTCACTTCCATGAGAGCCGGAATCACCCCGTCGTCGAGGATATGGCCAGTGATGCCCCAGGTGTCGGAATACACGGGGACCGGCAAGCATGCCCAGACCTGAGGCTTGGACTTGAGGCTGCGGAATTGATCGATCAACCAGCGCGTTTCCTGCTCAAAAAAGGCCTGATTCTTCCAGTTCTGCGGCTTCGTGTCGTTGGTTCCCAGTTTGACGATGACCATGTCCGGTTGCCAAACAAGGGCCGCCTTGAACTCGTCGGTGTTCGCGTACGGGAGGTCTCCAACCCGGCTCAGGGTGGCGCCGCTGCGCCCAAAGTTGCGCACCTCAAACCGGTTGCCCAAGAGATCGCCCAATTGCTTGGGATAGTTGTTCTTCTCGCGCTCTTCGACGCCCGCGCCGTAAGTAATGCTATCGCCCACACAGGCCACCTTGATGATGCGCCAACCGCCCTTCCGGTCTTCGAAATCCTCAATCTTGATGAGCTCCGGCCGGAGCTTGCGACGGCAGCCCCAGGAAATCGCACCAGCGGCCAGCGGCAACAAGGTCAGGAAATCGCGACGTTTCATCCGGGCCGATGAAAGCGGGGACCAACCCTGCGCGGCAAGCGGGCTGTTGGAACTTTTGTCCAAAAGTCCGCCCACTGCTGGTGGCAGACACTTTACAGCGGCAGACTCTTTTCGCACCCCGGGCGCACAAACACCTCCCCAAAACTCAATGCGTCGGAGTGTTGCCGGGCGCCCGATTCTTGAGCACCGCCTGGGTTTGTTCGGTGCGGAACTGCTCATAGGCGCTCCGGAACTGCGGGTACTTGTTCCCCAGGATGGCCGTTGCCAACAGGGCCGCATTGATGGCGCCCGCCTTGCCAATGGCCATGGTGCCGACCGGCACGCCCCCGGGCATCTGGGCGATGCTCAGAAGCGAGTCCATGCCGTTCAGCGCCTTGGACTGCACCGGCACGCCCAAGACCGGCAGCGCCGTCTTGCTGGCGCACATGCCCGGCAAGTGGGCCGCGCCCCCGGCTCCAGCGATAATCACCTCAAGGCCCCGGCCCGCGGCCGACGCCGCATAGTCAAAGAGGAGGTCCGGAGTCCGATGAGCGCTGACCACTGAGGTCTCATACGGCACACCCAGGTCCGCCAACTGGCGGGCCGCAGACTCCATCGTCTCCCAATCAGACTGGGAACCCATGATGATGCCGACCAGCGGAGAACTCATAAAGACCGAGAGTGAGCTCCCCTCGATGAGATGTTCAAGCCTCGGGGCGGATCTCAAAGGCAGAGAATTGAGCGGTCTGTCTTGAGGAGACCGTCCTGAGTTCCAGGAGCCGTTGGGAGCCGTTTCTGAAAGACGCCGCTCCTGGTCACCATTTGCTCTGGTCCGTCGAGAACCGGAAGCGGGTCTGGGACTGAAACCCCTTCCCCGGGCGAACCACGGTCGAAGGGAAATTCGGATGGTTCGGTGAGTCCGGGTAATGCTGGGTCTCGAAGCAAAAGGCCCCGTACCGCGGTTGGTGTACGCCGTCGAAATGATTGGCCGTGTACAGTTGGATCCCGGGCTCCGTGGTATGGCAGGTCATCCTGCGGCCAGAATTGGGCTCGAGGATTTGCGCCGCCAACTGCAACCCGCCACCCCGTCGGTCGACGATGAAGTTGTGGTCGTAGCCCTTAGGGCCCCGGACGTCGCGAATCCGCTCGCCAATACGGTGGAAGCCCCGGAAATCGAGGGGTGTGCCCGCCACCGATGCAATTTCGCCCGTGGGAATGAGCGCGGCATCCGACGGGGTGTAATGGTGCGCCTGGATTTTAAGTTCGTGTCCCAGAACATCCCCATTGCCCGCGCCCGCCAGGTTGAAATAGGCGTGGTTCGTCAGGTTCACCACCGTGGCCTGATCGGTCTTCGCCCGGTAAGTGATGAGCAACTCATTCTGGTCGTTCCACTCGTACGTCACAGTGACGTCCAAATTACCGGGGTAGCCTTCCTCTCCATCCACGCTCCGGTAGCGGAACTCGGCGATGGCGGTCGATCCTTCTACCGTGGTGTGGGACTGCCAGAGCTTCGAGGCGAATCCTTCCCGGCCGCCGTGGATATGATTACCCCCTTCGTTGGCGGTGATGCGCACCTCTCGGCCCTCCAGCGTAAACCGAGCGCCGTGGATTCGATTGGCGTAGCGGCCGATGACCGACGCGGCGGGCAGCCCCCGCTGGTAGGCGTCCATCGAGTCGCCACCGAAGACGACGTTGGCCGACTGGCCGGTCCGATCCGGCACCCGGATAGACGTGATTGTGGCCCCGTACTCCGAGACACCCACCGTCGCACCCGAAGCGTTCTTCAAGGTGTGCAGGCGGACAGGACGACCATCCGGCATCCGGCCGAAGTCGGTGCCGACCACCGAGGCTGTCGTCGGTCGGGCCGCAGTGGCACAGCCTCCCAGCCAGCCACCCGCGACCGGAAGGACGGCGACGGCAGCGAGGTGTCGGAGGGCTTCGCGACGCGACAGAGAAGGAGCATTCATGGGAATCGGTGGTGGTGACTACAGCCACCGATCCGGCCAGAGATCAAGCCTGCGGAAGTTGAGCGAGCGCGACGACGAAGCGGCGCTGGACACGGTCACTACGTCGCCAAAGCCTCCAGGGGCTGGGCGATTCGCGTTGGATCCGCTCTTCAGCGTACCGTCGACGGCGCGAACCCACGCGCCCTGAACAACACCACCTCCCCGCTGAGCAACCTCGGAGCATCGCAGGATCGGAGAGCGAGGGCGACAGACGCTGGCGTGCGCTCAGGGAGAAGTCGCCCGTGCCCAGCGCCTGATGGCAACCGTCAGCCGGTTCTTGAGCGGGTCGGAAAGATTATACCCAGACCGTTGCCGCCTCCTGTCCGTCAGTTGCAAGGCACTTCAACTTCCCGAATGTTGACACCGGTCAGCTTGAGTTGATCCAACGAGTCCATGAAACCGCTGCCTGTCGCCCCCAAGTGCTTCGTCATCCGTCGCTGGTAAATGGACTTGTAGGCGTCAAGAACTTGGGTCAACTGCGAGACCGTTTCAGAGGCAGCCTTCGCGTACCCATCTCCTCCTCCATCCCCAAATTCAGCATCCAGCCGTTTCCGAATGCCCGCACTGTGCCGGATGTCCTCTTCGAGCTCTTCTTCTGCGTAGGTTTTAAACGCCACATAGGTCATTGCATCCAAGAGGAGCTGACTTTGGCTGGCATCCTCAATTCCGCGCGACAGGAAAACACCCGCAATATTCGAGTACCCTGAGTTTCCCGACTCCTCAATCAGCGCCTTGCAACGGCCTGCTACAACGCTGTTTTGCACATTCATCGTGCTCGACCCCGCTTCAGCAACTGGGTTTACGGGATGAATCCCGGGCGAACTGATGAGTTGATTAAACGCAGCCTCAGCTCCACCACAATCCATCCCTAAACTAATGGCGATGAAACGATAGTCATCTATGAATAGTTTCTTTTTTAAACCATTGAGATCCACTCGAGCATTCTTGTATTTTAACGGAAGCTTGTCTATCGTGAGTTGAATGTGATCAAACGTATCAATAGCCCCGGAAAAACGAGAATCGCTTCTCACATCGCTCGGGGGTGGCAATGGTTTTGATTTGGCGCGATCTTGTTTTAAACCGGGATTCCACCGAGAACCATCCTGCGTAAGAGCAGCGGCTATCGTTGGGTTCGCAGATTCTTCAGAATTCAATTTTTTATCCTGATCGCGCGGCGCCTCCGGGAACAGCTCCCTGTTCAATAACAACAAGCAGGCAATGAATGATAAGAGAGCAATGACCCAACCTCGCAAACTCATCTTTGGTATCATAACGACTCTTATTTTTCAATTTTCTCACCCCAGACTAATCCACTTGTTATTTTATACTCCCGTCTGCATAAACGAATGCCCTTTCGCCCCAGACTGATGGTGGCCAAGCGTACTCAACGTCGACTAGAGGAAACCTTTCGTAAACAGTTCCCCAATCTTTAAGCATAATCACCTGACAATCAACCTCTACGGACAACGGATCGACCGGATTGCAGTTGTTTGGAAGACTCCCAGCGTCTGTGCGAGCAATAAACTTGTACGGTGCGCCCGGCGGCTTGAGACCGGTCTTCGCAGGCGGTGATGCGTGATAAAGAGCAACCACAAAATCTTCTAATTCGTTAAAAATATGCTTCTGCGCTGGCACCCCTTCAAAAGCCATTGTTGAACGATCGCATCTATAATTTCGACGACGGAAAAATTTTATAGGAAACGTCTCATTAGACACACTATAAGTGGTTCCATCCGGATTAAGCGTTCGAAGTTCATATTTATGATCACCAACAATGGATCTGGTCAGCCTGCCGTAGTGCCCAAATTTGATATTTGCATAGTAACCATAATAATCATTCCGCCAACTGTGAACTACCAAGGCTGGACTCAGAGTAGTTTTCCCGTCTAATGTGATATGTCCAGAATAAAGATCAGAGGCTAAACCTACCACAGTGCCAAGTTTATCAATGCTCGCAAACAAAGGTTGCTGTTTCTCTGAGATTAGAACAAAAAGAAACACCAACACGAAGTTGCGAAGAGTGCGTCCGAATTGAAGACGTGATCGACTCATTTGAAGTTGTGTTATGTTGTGACAGTTCAGTTGACCCGAGGGATGCGGAGGGCCCACCTTCCGGAATGCCGTAATTGGTTCCAACCAACCCTAAGCATTGATCTGTCTTTAACCCCCCGTATTTTAGCAACCAAATAATAAAAATTATTTTTGCGCAGGCCTGAGACCCCAGCGGCACCGACTCATCGGCAGTGCCCGGCTCGATTACCAACGCTCGGAAGGGCCCCGAGCGCCCGCCCTTCAGGCCGCAGGCAAGCCCGCGAGGGCCACCGCGAAGCGGCGTTGGACACGGTCGCGCCCCAAAACCTCCAAGAGGTGGTACAAGCTCGGGCCCACCAGTTTTCCGGTGCAGGCCGCACGGACCGGTTGAACCAAGGCGCCTACCTTGATCCCCAGTTCGGTCGCTAACGCCTTGAGGGTCGTCTCGAGGGCCACCGCCTGGAAGCCATCGAGGGTCTTGAAGGCCTCACTCAGCTTTTCCAGAGGCAGGCGGGCTGCGGAGGTCAGGGCCTTGGCCCGGGTCTCTGGATCCACCGGCACCGCGTCGTCGGGGGCGAAGTAGAAATCCACGAAGGCGGGCAAGTCTTTGAAGAGCTTCCCTTTCTCGCGGGCGGTTTCGAGGGCTGCCGCGACATACTCCGGCGCGAATGCGGTCGTGGATATGCCGGCGCGGGCCAAGGCAGCGACACCGCGTTCGACAAAGCGGGCGGGCTCCATGATGCGGGTGTGCTCGAAGTGCAAGGCTTCGAGCTTCTTGACGTCGAACTTGGCCGGGCTGCGGTTCACGCGGTCGAGCCCGAAGCGGGTGACCAACTCAGGCACCGGCAGGAACTCCTTGCCGTCGGCCGGAGACCAACCGAGCAATGCCAGGTAATTCAGCACAGCCTCCGGCGTATAGCCGTCGTCCTGATAGTTGTTGACGTGGGCACCGTGGTCGCGCTTGGACATCTTGGAACCATCTGGGTTCAGGATGAGCGGGATGTGCGCGTAGTTCGGGGGCTCGACCGCGAAGGCTTTGAACAGGGCGATGTGCTTGGCTGTGTTGGCCAAGTGATCCTCACCCCGGATGACATGGGTGATGCCCATTTCGAGGTCGTCTATCACGTTGACCAAGTGGAAGACGGGGTTGCCGTCGCTGCGAACCAGGACCCAATCCGGATCCGCCTCTTCGCGGTCGGTCAGTGGGCGCAGCACATCGCCGATGATGAGGTCGGGAATGGTGATCGCCTCGCGGGACATGCGAAAGAACACCGCCCCGTCGCGGTCGTAGGCGAAACCCTTGTCGCGCAATTCTTGGATGCGCCGGGCATAGATCTCGCCTCGACGACTCTGGAAGTAGGGACCGCAGTCGCCGCGACTCGGGCAGGCGGTATCGCCTGAGGTGGGACCTTCGTCCCAGTCGAGCCCCAGCCAACTGAGTCCGCGCAAGATCACATCGATGGACTCTTGGCTGTTGCGCTGGGTGTCCGTGTCTTCGATGCGCAGGATGAATTTCCCGCCATGGTGACGGGCGAAGAGCCAGTTGAAGAGGGCCGTGCGGGCCCCACCAATGTGTAGGTAACCCGTCGGTGACGGAGCAAAGCGAACTCGAATCGGAGCGTCCATTTCTGGAGAGAACCCTAGGGCAAAGTGGGCTTCGGGGGAACGAGGAACGCGGGTGGGCGCCGGGGGGAGGTAATGAACCCCGGCGCACATCACTGATCGGCAGCGACGATGCCCTCCCCGGCTTCAGTGCTTGAGGAATTCGTCGAGTGCGGCCCGGGGGATACGCCACGCAGACCCGATCTTCTTGCCTTTGAGGGATCCGTCGCCCAGTGCTGCGAGCACGTCGGCCTCGGAGACTCCGAGGCTCTGGGCCACGTCGGCGGGTGAGAGCAATTCCGGAATCGACGAGGCCGCGCCTAAGGCCGAACCAGCGACCATCGAGGCACCGATGACCGGAGGCGCACCGGTACCCAGATCGCGGGCAATTTGCGTCCCCAGAGCAAACTGGGCGGCCAAGCCGGCGACCCCACCGCCACCGGGCAGTTTGAGCGATTCGGCCAACTGGAGTTTCACGTAGTCGTTGAGGTTGCCGATGGCGGCCATGCTGGAGCGCTTGTCGATGGCTCCCTCGACTTCGGGCGGGACGCTAATGTTCTCAACAATGAAGCTGCCGAGTTCGATGCCGTACTTCTCGGTGAGTATCGGGTTTAGGAGCGGCAGGAGCGCGTCACCCAACTCGGAATACCGGGCTGCCAAGTCGAGCACCGGCACCTTGGCGCTGGCGACCGCGTCGCTGAAGGCGCTGACAAACCGCGACCGCATGGTGTCCTGAAACTCATCAATGCGGAAGTGATGATCGGTGCCGGCGACGTCCTTGAGGAACACCGGTACATTGACGATGCGAAAATCGTAAGTGCCAAAGGCCCGAACGCGAACGATGCCGAAGTCCGGATCCCGCACCATGATGGGATTGCTGGTGCCCCATTTGTTGCCGGTGAAGAGCCGGGTGTTGACGAAGTAGACATCGCACTTGAAGGGCGACTCGAAATTGTACTTCCAGCCCAACAGTGTGCTGAGAACCGGGATGTTCTCGGTCTTGAGGGTGTGTTTGCCGGGGGCGAAGGTGTCGACGTATTGACCCAGGTAGACGAATTGAGCTTTCTGCGATTCGCGAACCAGGAGTTGGGCTCCGTTCTTGATCTCCTTGTCTTGATCAGGAAAACGCCAACTGAGGGTGTCGCGCGAGTCGTCTTCCCACTGGATGATCTCCAGGAACTGTGTCTTGAGGTAGTCGATGATGCCCATGGTGCGTGTTTCTTTGTTTGGCGAAGGTTCTTAAGTCGGAACCGAGACTGGAAGAGAATCCATGAAGGGTCTCGAACACGAAACGGGAATCTGAGCCCCTATTTCCAACGACTCCGTCGGCTACCTTCCTTTTGATACAAAAAGGGGACTTGGTTTTTCTGTAGCAACCCCGGGTAAGGCCCTTCTCATTTGCGGGTGAATGCCATGGGGGAGGCGATTGAAGTAAACCTCGGACAGGCTTTGGGTCGGGGTTCGTCGTGTGGAGGAACTCTCTACCAAGATTGATAGCGATCCGGGGGCTGGGTGGGGCTCGGCGGGTCCATGCCTGCGCTCGCAGGAAGGCTCCAGGAAAAGGATTGGCTTTCGCGCTGCGCGCGAGGGACGAGGTTTGTTCGCCTTCAATGCTCGCTCCGGCACGGTCCCGCTGCCGCTGGATAACGCCTCGGTGCAAATCGAGGAACGGAGGGAAAGAGTGGAGACAGTGAAAGGCTCGGGGTTAGGCACCTCTCGTGAGGAATAATCTTTGAGGGCCAACGTTGGGTGGGATTTGGGACGGAGCTCTCTCCCGGAAATCACTCCTCAGAACCACGGGCCTGGAAGACGGTGGAGCCCATCACCTTGCCAGCGGCGACTTGAACCACATAAGAGGCGCCAGCCTTCAGGGGTTCCGCTGGGGATTTGGCCGCCAGTTGAAGGCCTTCAGGCGGCTGGCCATACAAAAAACCACGGGTAAAGGCCCCTTTGCCTTGTTTTTCGAGGCGCCACACCACATGCCCGCTGGAGGGCGACTTTTCTGGCTGAACTTCAGAAACCACCAGAGAACTCAATTCATAGTCTTGGTCGAGGCCCACAACCACGGGCAAGGCAGCCCCGGGTTCGGCCTGACGCAATGGACGAAAGGAGACACTGACTTGAATAGCCTTGGGGCTGAACCAGTCGGTCAAGCGGTACATCGGAACCGCGACGGCGGCGACCAACAGCAAAATGATTCCCCAAGTTTTGCGATTCACGGTGGGCTGGACGATTTTCACCCCCCGGCGCATTCGAAGGAATCTGAAGCCTTGAGCGGGGCCGCTATTAAAAACCTGGCTGTGGTCGACCCGGTGACTCCGGTCAACCCGCCGAGTAGACCGATGTCACTGAAGTGTGTTTTAATCCAATTTCATTCATGAGTCCTGAACGCTTAACGGTTCGTCCAAGCCGCAACACGACCGCCTTCACGCTGATCGAGTTGCTGGTGGTTATTGCCATCATCGCCATCTTGGCCGGGATGCTTCTGCCCGCCTTGTCCAAGGCCAAGGAGAGCGCCAAACGAATCTCCTGCGTCAATAACCTGCGCCAATTGGGCATCGCGACGACGCTGTACACGGGCGAGAATCAGGGCCATTTCCCGGATAGAAATATGGGGCCGCGCTGGTGTGAGCGTCTTTGGCCCACTTTCCGATCGGTGCAAATCCTCGTCTGCCCCAGCGATTTCGGATCGGCCGGCAAGAACAAGCCCGCCACGGCGGAGACTCGCACCAACCTGGTGGCCGATTCCGCGCCGCGCTCTTACATCATCAACGGCTGGAACGATGTTCTGGAACGCCAAATGACGAGCAGTGGGGAGACTTTCAGCATGAGTACGATCATCGGCAAGACCATCAATGAAAGTGTCTTGGTCGAACCGTCGGAGACCATCGTGTACGGCGAGAAACTCTACCCGATCGGCCATTTCTTCATGGATCTGATGGAGGGTAATTTGGGCAACGACAACGAGGTGCTCAATCACGCGGTACACAATAGCGCGGTGCGTTCGGACCGTGGGGGCTCCGCCAACGGTGGATCCAACTTCGCCTTTGCCGATGGCTCCACCCGCTACCTGCGCTACCGCAAATCGCTCTCACCCATCAACTTGTGGGCAGTCACGCCGCAGTGGCGGACGAACACCATGAATTGAGGCCGGCTTGGGAAAATTCTTTTAACCACTTCGCACCTCGGTTGGTCTGAATCAACGTCGGTGGCGATCTGGAGTGATCGGTCAGTCGGTCCGAATTTACATTAGGTCCGACAATAGAGACCGCCTCCAGACTACGATCCCGGGTCTATCGGGTCTATCGGGTCTGGGGTGTTCTGCGAGACTGCCGGAACTGTGGTCTCGTCTTCAGTGGGTCTTTAGTGCGTTTTTTTGCAGGACCGGTTCAACGGCGATCACCCCGGCGACTTTGGGGTTGTTCTTCGACAAAGCGGACGCGGATTCCAGGAGCCGGTACGGCAGTGGTGGGAGGGCGTCCGGAAAACGGTCCGGAACCCGGACTGGTTCCTGACCGGACTAAAAACAAGGCCGCGATGGCCTGAGAGCACCCCACGGCAAACAGAGCGGCAATCCAAGGCCACCGACCCATTCCCCGCCCCCAGGTCGCCCAAAGAGTGCCGGACAAAACCACCACCAGGTCTCCCGCGATCAATGAGGGGATGATCCAAGCCGGGATACAGGCCATCAGCGGAGTCGTCACTGGGGGCGTCACTGAAGATGCAGCGGGCGAGTTCAACGGGCCAACCGGGGCGACTGAAACAGGTTTAATGGCCTCTGTTGAAATTGTCTGCCGAAGAGCTCTCTCTTGTTCCAAAACGGGCTCATCAGCGGAGTGAGCCGCCAAATCTTCTATCGGATTTGGCGTTGAAACGGGTGTTGGTAATGCAAACGGAGTTGCCGCAGAAACCGCCTCCGGACCAGGCACTGGTTGTGCGACCGGAGCCTCTTTCAACGGAGTCAGGCCCGGTGCGTTCACGGCCCCCCGGTCGGTTTCTTCCTGTAGCAAACTGGCCAATCCGCGCCCCAGCGCTGGTTTCGACATACGAGATCCAAATCGTTCGACCTGCCGGGTTTGGCTTCAACCAGTTTCCGCACGTTTTTTACAGAGCCTCGTCCAAGGGGGCACCGCAGTGGCCTCGATTCGGAATAAAGGGCTTCCGGGCTAGGTCGGGCGGATTCCCCACTGGAAGGGATCCTCGTCGCTCAAGATCAATGTCGCCTCGGCAATGACATGAGCGCTTCCGGTGACCACCGGCAGGACGCGGCCTCGGGCACGATCTTCCCAAAGATATTCTCCGCTGAAGGAGCTGCCCAGAATACCTTCCTGAATCCAAGACTGACCCTCCTCCAGTTTTCCATCCGCAGCCAAACACGCCAGCTTGGCACTGGTCCCCGTTCCGCAGGGCGATCGATCGTAGGCCTTGCCGGGGCACAACACAAAGTTGCGCGAGTGGCCGCCGGATGCGGGAGGACCAAAGAGTTCTACGTGGTCGACCTCGGGAAACCCTTGAGCATTGACCGCCTGGCGAATCCGCCAACTCACATCGGTCAGGGTCTCGACGTTTTGAAGGGACAATTCCCACTCCGGGGAGCGGACCAGAAAGAACCAATTGCCACCCCAGGCCACGTCGCCCGAAACCACACCGATCCCCGACACCTCCACCGAGACGGAAGCCTGCTGACGGTACGAGGCCACGTTGGCCACCGAGACCCGGCCGTCGGGATGCAAGGTGGCGGAGACCGGGCCGACAGGGGTGTCAATTCGATGGGTGCCCGGTCGCACTCGACCCAGGTGCGCCAGAGTAACCATCAAGCCGATGGTGCCATGCCCGCACATACCCAAGGATCCGACGTTGTTGAAGAAGATCACACCGAAGTCGCAGTCGGGGGCGTGGGGTGAAACCAGAAAAGCGCCGACCAAGACGTCGGAACCCCGTGGTTCGTTGACCACGGCCGAACGGAATCGGTCGAACTGGCTACCCAGCCGCAGCACGCGCTCCGAGAGCGGACCGGTTCCCAAGTCCGGCCCGCCGGAGATCACCACACGGGTTGGCTCGCCGCCGGTATGGGAATCCACGACCTGAATGCGATGAAGGTTTGCCATTGGATTTGTGATTTAAGCGACGTTCGTGCCCTCGTGTCTTGGACGGGTCGCCCTGCCGCTTGGCAAGCTCGGCACAGTCGACCCACCCACACCCTGCAGCAGCAAGACCCGGCCGGAACGAGCGATGACACTGCACCGGCAACCACCCCTCGCGGAGCACAAAACCCCTCGTTTTCTGGCTACCGAGGAGGGCATTCCCAATCTCGTTACCGCCTTCTGTTGCAGGGAACCGACGTCAGCGGGAGCGCTTCAGTTGACGGAACAATA
>Ga0114977_10000981_pt1 | contig 18871 bp, 21 predicted proteins | sample S_130805_MF_Meta_FD_87026 | JGI IMG/M metagenome (GOLD analysis project Ga0114977, IMG submission 87026) | Freshwater microbial communities from Lake Simoncouche, Canada to study carbon cycling - S_130805_MF_MetaG | ecosystem: Environmental > Aquatic > Freshwater > Lake | place: Lake...
TATTAATCCTACAGGAGTGATGTTGTGAGAAAATTCTTTTATTTTGCACCACTATTTGCAACTCTAGCAATCACACCAGCAAATTCCGCGGAACCTTTAAGTACAGATTTTATAAACAGCAAAGGTGAAACAATCGGCAAGGCAACCTTAAAAGAAATCCACAACGGCACTCTGATTAGTTTAGATATTAAATTGCCTGAAGGTGCTCATGCTATCCATATTCATGAAACTTCTAAATGCGATGCGCCAGATTTTAAAACCGCAGGCAATCATTTTAACCCAACCAAAAAGAAACACGGAGTTGCGAGCAAAGAAGGATTCCATGCTGGCGACCTGCCAAATCTTTATGTTGAACCCTCTGGCCATATCAAAACTGAAATATTTTCTTACAGCCTAAATTTAGAGGGCAAACATAGCATACATAATGCGGCTATTATAATTCATGAAAAAGCTGATGATTACAACAGCGATCCATCTGGTAATGCCGGAGCGCGCATTGCCTGCGCTGCTATAAAATAGCCAATTATGTTTATTATCTAAAAAATTAGATAATAAACATAATGCAGTAGAAAAAAATGCGTTATATCCCACAACAAAACTTTCCTGAAGATTTTATTGATATGTAGTTTACATGCTGGCTTAAATAATATTAATATTAATTTTCTAAGCAAAAACGATCACTTATTTGCTTAGAAAATTATGTGAATATTTTTAGGGGATGTAAAATATGACAAAATATGAAAAGTTGATTCAAGATCTTGAAGATTCCGGCCTAGAAATAAGACCAGCACTGTCTGCATTACTACTTATGCAAGGCCGCACCACTATTGTTATCGCCCACCGCCTTTCCACACTTTCTGAAATGGACAGGATTCTGGTGTTCGACAAAGGCCATATAATTGAAGATGGCACCCATAAAAAACTGCTCAAATCCAAAGGCGGCCACTACTCAAAAATGTGGGAAATGCAGGCTGGCGGGTTCCTGCCGGAGGTGGAGAGTGAATAAACTTAAAGCAATAATTTTTGATATGGACGGCCTTATGTTGGATACCGAGCGATTGGTTATACCATCATTACAGAGGGCTGGTAAATCTATCGGGATCACCCTTACTGATGAATTGTTGACCGAAATGTACGGCTTAAATGAAGTGGATTCCAACATGTTAATGGACAAAAGACTGGGAATAACAGTTCCTAAGAAAGAATTTTCAGATGCTTTTTATGCAGATTATAAAAGAACAATTGTGCAAAATGGTATCCCTATAAAAGAAGGCCTAATCGAATTAATCGATTGTTTAGAGAAGAATAATATAAGGCGTGCAGTTGCGACTTCTACAAAAATTGAGTTGGCATTAAAGAAACTCAAAATTGTAGGAATTTTAGACCGATTTGAGTGCATAATTGGCGGAGACCAAGTTGCAAAAGGCAAACCAGCACCAGACCTATATTTAAAAGCAGCCAATGAATTAGGCATTCCTGTGGATCATTGCCTTGCGCTTGAGGATTCTGATAATGGCGCTATGTCTGCATACAATGCAGGTATCAAAGTAATTGTAGTTCCTGATATAAGAAAACCTTCCGATAAAACAAAAGAGATCGCGCTACATATCTGTGATTCGCTTTTTAAGGTAAATAAATATTTGCAGGCTGGTGGATTCTTGCCAGAGGTGGAGCAAAATTAATGATTATTAGACCTAAGGCAGGCTTGTGGTTTGAATGCCCCGAAGTAAAGTTCATATCCCTAATCACAGGCAAGACGGGATTAAAACCCTGTCTTGCCTGTGGGTTAGCAGTGAGAATTAAATCAGCATAAACATTACTGATTTATAGCTAAATTTTCTTTAGCCACTTTACAAAATCCTTAATTTTCTTAAGGCCAGCTTTTTGCTTTGGATAAATAAGGTAGTAGTGATAATCGCTTTTGAAATTGGTTTTATATGCAACAACAAGGCGGCCTTTTTCTAATTCCCGTTCAATAAGAAAACTTGGTATTAGGGCAATGCCCAGTCCATCTTCTGCAGCCTGTATAAGCATAAAGAAATGCTCAAAGCCAAGCCCATGCTTAATATTTTTTCCTTTATAGCCAACTGCTTGTAAATATTCCTCCCACATGTTTGGCCTTGTGGTATGTTGCAGCAAGTTGTACTTGGCAAGGTCGTTGATATTATTTATTTTATGGTCGGCTATAAAACTTGGCCTGCACACTGGCAATAAATCTTCACCCATTATTATTTCCGCATGGAATTTCTTCCAATTATCTTTTCTGGCAGCCCTGATGGCTATATCAGCATTGGCTTTCTCAAAATCAATTGGGCCATCGCCAATTTCAACATTTACATTATAGGGGTAACGGTTTTTAAAATCATCCAGCATTGGAATCAGCCAGCGGCTGCTTAAGGATGGCAGAATATTGATATGTAATATATCCTTGGCGGAAGGCTGTACAATAAGCTTATCAGTAGCTTTTTCTATCGTATCTAGGGCTTTGCTTATGGAAGCTAAATATTTTTTACCGGATGCTGTTAAAGCCAAATGCTGATGTTTGCGCTCGAACAAGGTAATGCAAAGATATTCCTCGAGCAGTTTAATTTGCTTGCTGATAGCGCCCTGAGTAACACCAAGCTCAAGTGAAGCCTTTGTGAAGCTGGCATGATTTGCAGCAGCTTCAAAAGCCCTTAGTGCATTTAATGGTGGTAATTTTCTGGTCATTTTTATGCATGAATTTTTTTCATGTGTAGTTGAGAATTACTCGTTTGCCAATAGTTATTATTTAAATATCATAGCCAGATTCTAAATAAATATATAGAAATTAGGTAACTTTATGCACCCGTTTCATTTAGCAATACCAACCAACAACCTTGAAGAAACAAGGCAATTCTATAGCGGCCTTCTTGGCTGCAAAATTGGTCGTGAGGCTCCGAGCTGGATTGATTTCGATTTCTTTGGCCATCAACTTTCAATACATTTAAAACCGGAAGAAACCACAAAAATCAGTGCAAACTCGGTTGATGGCAAACAAGTTCCAGTGCGCCATTTTGGGATTGTTTTGCCGTGGGAGGATTGGCACATTCTTTCTGAAAATCTCCAAAGAAATAATATTGAATTTGTCATTGAGCCATATATCCGTTTTCAAGGCGAAGTGGGTGAGCAGGCAACAATGTTTTTCTTTGACCCAAGCGGTAATGCACTCGAATTTAAATCGTTTAAAGATATTTCACAATTATTTGCAACAAGCTAATTATAAGGATAATTCATAATGAAAACCATAGGACTAATTGGAGGCACTAGCTGGCCATCAACAATAGAATATTACCGTATTTTGAATCAGCTTGTTAACGAAAACATGGGCGGGTTTCATAGTGCTAAGTTATTACTAAAAAGTATTGATTATCATGAGATAAAAAATAATTATGCGGCAGGCTGGGATAAAATTCCAGGGTTGCTCAAGAAAGAAATACAAGATTTCTTAATTTGCAAACCCGACTGCATAATCCTTTGTAATAACACTCTGCATAAAGCTTATGATTTAATTTCCGCAGAGCTGAATTTACCAATGCCATTTTTTCATGCGGTTAATTTAACTGCCCAATATGCCGTGCAAAATAGTTATCGCAATTTATTATTGCTGGCCACAAAATTTACTATGGAGGATGGATTTTTTATCAGGCCTTTGGAACAGGCTGGATTAAATGTGACGATTCCAAGTGCAGATGACCGGCAAAAAATTCAGGATATTCAAACTCAATTAGCGCAAGGAATATTGACGTCAGAATTTATTGAGCAATTTGGCGATATAATATCCCGTTATAAAAATGTGGATGCTGTTGTTCTTGCCTGCACAGAGTTGCCGCTGGCAATAACTAAGGAAAATTGTAGTCTTCCTATAATTAACCCGGTAGTGCTGCAATGCGAAGCTGCTGCTAAATTTGCTCTGGAAAAATAATTATGACATTTCAAATGCTTTCCCCCGAAGCAGTGAGCGAAGCACACAAACGGATTGCTCCTTTTCTTAACCGCACGCCACTTGTGCAGTCAAATATTCTTGAAGAGATGTTGTATGAAAAGAACAGAGTTAAACATACGATAATTTTCAAAGCGGAAATGCTTCAGAAAGTTGGTGCATTCAAGGCCAGAGGTGCATTAAACACTCTTTTGGAACAAAAAGAAAAAGGCACAATGCCTAAAGAAGTGGTGGCATATAGCTCAGGAAACCACGCGCAGGGTGTGGCATGGGCATGTGGTATGCTTGGAGTTTCTTGCCAGGTATTTATGCCGGAATTTACTTCCTTCATAAAACAACAGGCAACTCGTAGTTATGGTGCAAAATTAACACTTACCAAAACTCGTGCAGAGGCTGAAGAATTAACAGCCAAAGCACAAGAAGCCGGCGCATTTTTTATTCCTCCGTTTGATAGTGATGCAGAGATTGCAGGGCAGGGCACTGCGTGTTTGGAATCCTTACAAGACGGTGCCAACCCTAATGCAGTCTTTGCTCCTTGTGGCGGCGGTGGGCTGCTTTGTGGAACTTATCTTGCGGCTAAGGGATTTAATCCGGGAATTAAAGTTTTTGGAGTAGAGCCAATACAGGCAAATGATGCCAGTATTTCAGTGAAAACAGGAAAAATATTTCGCTTTCCTGCGGCTCCTGAAACTATTGCAGATGGAGTGAGGACACCTGCTGTTTCCCCGCGCACATTTGAATATCTAAAAAAAATAGATGGTTTTTATGAGATCGCTGAGAGAGATATCATATATTGGACACAATGGCTAAATCACCTATTAAAACTGACAGTAGAGCCAACATCGGCTCTTGGTATGGCAGCAGCAGACAAATGGCTGGATGCACAAACACAGCCACAGCGAGTTCTAGTTATTTTATCTGGTGGTAATATTGATAAAAAAACATGGGAACAAATATGGCAAGAAGATCATTTGCAAAATAATCCCGGCACATTGCGTAGCAAAATTTTAAATGCGGTACAATCTTGATAATAAGCTCGTGAGCTTTGGATAGGTGTGCTGCCATAATACGTCATTGCGAGCATTTTTATATAAAATGCGTGGCAATCCATTTTTCTAAAATATTGAAGTTACTGGATTGCCGCGTCGGCTGCTTCGCCTGCTCCTCGCAATGACGTGGTTTTTTCTCATTCCAGAAGTTCGCCTAAATTCTAAAGGCCAAATAACTTCTGGAATGCATATATTTTCTGATAATAATTATAAATAAGATAACGATATTATATTTTTATACGCGTTTTGATTTTTTAACATTATCATTATTTTGTGAAGAGAATTTCAAAATACCCTGCACCTCTTCGTCACTAGTTTGTGAGAAATCCTGATACCATTGCCCTACGCCATAAAAAAGTTCCGGAGTATAAAGGCAAACAACCTCATCAACATCAGATTCAAGTTCCTTGCATGTATCAATTGCTCCTACCGGCACCGCAACTACAATCCGCTTAGCCTTAGCATGTTTTAATACAGAAACAGCAACGCGCATTGTTGCACCAGTTGCCACACCATCATCAACAAGAATTACTGTTTTACCATCTATTTCTGGCGGCGGCAGGTCATCGCGGTATAAATTACTGCGCTTGAATAATTCTTCCTGTTCTTTTGTTATAACCCTCTTTATGGCTGCTTCAGGAATATGCAATTGTTCAACAACATTATCGTTTATATAATATTCATTATCCCACGCAATTGCGCCCATAGCCAATTCTTCGTGTCCGGGCACACCTAATTTCCTTACCAGTAAAATATCCAGTGGTAGCATTAATGATTTTGCAACTTCATATGCAACCGGAACTCCGCCTCTAGGCAAGGCTGGTAATAATACATCTTTTTTGCCTTTATATTCAGATAATGCCTCGGCTAGTTTTTGCCCTGCTTCTGTTCTATTTTTAAATTGATAAGACATTTATTTGCTCCTTAATGTGGTTAAAATATTTTTAAACGAGGACAGGGTGATGATTAATGAATTTTTCATAGTTGAGTGTGCAGGATAACTAAAATCATGTTTTATTGATTTGATAACAATCAAATGTGTACACATTAAAACAATAGTTATGTGTATTTATATTTTGTCGATGGAGGTGCTGAAGGCGGTAATGAATTGCAAGGCATAGTTGGATATGTAGATTGTTAGCATCAATATCTCTATATTAGAATATGAATTGACTCAGGTTGTTAACCAATTGTTAACTAATTGGGCTTAACATTAACTTAACACGGTGGTATGCGGTGTATAATATCGCTCGGATGATAGTTTTTAATGTCACATAAGAGTTAAATCTATATAAATTTATACCTATAGGTATTAAGATGTTGAAAAAACTTATAAATAACTGGCTATTTAAGGCAAACACAGCAGCAATTATTATGATATTTTTTGCTGCATGCCCATCCTATGCCGAATCATTAAACCTCAAGAAACTGCATTTTGGCATTAGTCAGGAAAAACTCAAAAGTGACTTCAAGATTGATGAATTGGATGTTGCTACAACTGGAGAATCTACAATCAGGGTAAATGCTCAAACAATAAACAAAGACTTGCCCGAACAAGCTGTTGTAGAATTTTCCCTGCTCGATGATAAGTTTGTACAAATCCGTATTATAAATGAGAACAAATCAAGTGAGCTATTGAAATATGCAGGCAAGATTTTTGGAGATATGGATAATAAACCAGGCAATCCTAGAAAATTAAAATCAGACGAAAAAACAAAACGCGGTTTATGGGCAAAAGGTGAGGATTATAGTGTTTTATATGAAACACATACCGAAGGAAAGCATGATTATGAAAAACTGATGATTACTTCAAGAAAACATCATGAATTATTTTCTAAAGTACTTAATGAAAGAAAGCAGGCAGATGCTGATTACCAAAAACAGCATGGTAAAGAAGAAATAAAGGATGAATAATCCGGGGTACCGATATGAGTAACTCAAAGAAATATAAAATAGTTCGACAAATATTTAAAATATTTGCGGTGCTTTTATTTGCATCGAGTGGTGCGATTGCAAACAGGAGCAGAAATGTGGGCTTTTATTCCACCAAGTATGGTTCCTAATTTGCAAAGCATGATTTCGCCTACAACAAGCGAAAGTATTAGTATTTATGGAGTGGACGAATCTCCAGTAGTTAAGGACATATATTATGGTGGCGCTTGGCATACTGTTCTAATCTGTGGTTTACGTCAGGGAGGACATTCATATTTTGCTTTGGATGTGACTAATCCAAACCTACCGCAACATTTATTTACTATTAACTATAATCTAACCACTAGCAGGGTAAATTACTGGGCCGCTGATGGAACTAGAACTGATTATACCTCTGCAAATGCACCTTCCGCATTTAATTTCTTTACTCTTGGTGAGGCATGGTCAACGCCAGTTATAGCTCGCCTACCGGTTGGTACAAGCGGTGCAATGACATGGGCAGCATTGATTGGAGGTGGATTTAATGGTGCCACAAACACACCGTATGGTGCACAATTATTCGTGCTTGATATGGAAAATAGCGGGCAAATTATAAAGAATATACCAATTGGTGATACATCTGCTGTGAATGGTATAGTAAGTTCTGTACCACCTATGGTAACAGTACTTAATGGAGATTCTACAGCAAGCTTTACCGCTAGCGGTGCAATTGTTTATTTAAGCGATTTGGAAGGCATATTATGGAAAGTAAACCTAACAGATTCAGGTACACTTTATAGTACGAACCAGATTTTCACTGCCGGTTCAACAAGTACCAATGCACGCCTTTCATACCAGCCAACTGCAGCGGCATTTGATACTAATGGAACTTTATGGCATTATTATGGTACTGGGGATTTGCAAAGCCTTGGTCATGTTAATGCAAGCATTGCTAACCAGGCCTATGGCACTAAGGATACCAACTTCCCAAATTACACAGCAATTCCTTCTGCCCTCAGCACTTCAAATATGGCTAATTTAACTACCGGAAGCACATGTCCAACAAACAGCCAGAATGGTTGGTATATAAACCTTAGTTCAAATCAATCGGTCACCGCAAAGGCAACTATTATCAATAGTGAAGTTATATTACCGATGTATGCCGCTAATAATGCTGATATTTGTTCGGCAGGTAAGCCCGCGCAACCGTTATGTGGCTGATGTTTTGAATAAGCGTGATGTTGCAACGTTACTGATTGACCTTCTCAGCGTAGAGGAAGAAATATCAGAAGCCGAAACCCGTCACTTAAGGTTTAATATACCTTTGCTTGCTGATAGGCTGATTGCAATATCAGATTGGATAGCGGCAAACCCTCTCACCAAGCAGCTGAAAATTGGTTATTTTGGAGCAAGCACAGGCGGTGCGGCTGCACTTATGGCTGCGGCAACAAAACCAAAAAATATTGCAGGGGTTATTTCGCGTGGTGGAAGACCCGATTTGGTAGAGCGGTTTTTACCATTTGTGGAAGCTCCCACTTTATTTATTGTGGGTGAAAAAGACCGGCAGGTTGTGGCATTAAATCAGGATGCTTTAAAACAGCTCACCTGCGCGGCAAGGTTAAATATAATACCTGAAGCATCCCACCTTTTTGAAGAAGCTGGCGCTCTGGAAGAGGTTGCTTTCCTTGCGGCTGATTGGTTTAGTAGATACTTGCCTAATTTCAAAAATCAGGTTGAACGTCGTGGAGCAGCTATGTAGCTCCCCCAGTTAACTATTCAACCTTGCTAAAGCTTTTTCCCTGCCTATAAGCGGCAGTACAAACTTAAGCTCAGGGCCTGTCTCCCTTGCTGTTAAAGCTTTACGCAGTGGCATGAACAATTCCTTGCCTTTGCGCGGGCTAACTTGCTTAATTTTTTCTATCCATGCGCCCCATGTTCCTGAATCCCATGGTTCATGCGGAAGTAAATTTGCGGCTTGTTTCAAAAATTCTGCATCTTCAATGATCGGGGTTAATGTGCTATTACAAATTTCTAGCCACTCGCTAATTTCATGCAAGTGATTTAAGTTTGGCTGCACTGCAAGCCAAAAATCTTCACTTACTCCGTGCATTTCAGGGCGCTTCTTAACTTCAGAATAAGGCATCATATGTAGAACTTTTGGGTTCAGCCTTTCAAGGTCGGCAAATTCATAAATCGCAGCAGTTTTACTGAACTTTGATATATCAAAAGCTTTTATCAAATCACTCAGATGTGCTTCAGGCACAGTAGGTTCCGATGTGCCAAGCCGCGCCAAAAAGCTATTTATAGCCATAGCCTCAATACCCTCTTCTTTAAGGGTTTTTATATCGAAGCCACCTTCGCGTTTAGAGATTTTTCCTTCCTTGCCTTTCATTAGTGAGTGGTGGGCAAATTTAGGAATATAATTTCCCATGGCCTGAAATATTTGGATTTGTATTGCTGTGTTGGTTACATGGTCTTCGCCGCGCACAATATGAGTGATTTTGAAATCCATATCGTCAATTGCTGAGGGCAGCATATAAGTTGGCGCGCCAGTTTCACGTATTAAAATAGGGTCACTAAGGTTATGCGCCTCAAATTTTATATGGCCTTTTATTAAATCGTCCCACTCTATAATGCTATTTTCATCAAGCTTGAAACGCCAGTGTGGCTTCTTGCCTTCTGCTTCAAACTGTTTTATTTGCTCGTTACTAAGTTTTAGTGCCGCGCGGTCATAAATTGGTGGCTGGCCACGGGTTAGCTGCATTTTGCGCTTTATATCAAGCTCAGTTGCGCTCTCATAACACGGATAAAGCCTGCCATCGGTAAAAAGCTGCTGCTTTATTTCATTATAACGTTCCATCCTCTCTGACTGTTTAGAGAAAATTTCCCACTCCAAACCCAGCCATTTTAAATCTTCCTGAATTTGCACCGCATATTCTTCGCGTGAGCGCTCAAGATCAGTATCATCAATACGCAGCATAAATTTGCCGCCTTGCGATCTGGTAAATAAATATGGCACAAGTGCGGCGCGCGCGCTGCCAATATGCAAAAGGCCAGTTGGTGATGGGGCAAAACGGGTGAGTATGGTCATGCGTTGTTTGTCATTCCAGAATTTAGAAAATTTAGGATTTGTCACTTACAAATCCTAGGGTTTCTTAATATCTGGAATCCATTGATAGAACAAGAGAAAACTGGCTATGAACATTCCATATATACTTAAAATTTGAACTGATTTGTAATAGGATATCTTCTATCGCGGCCGAAGGCTAATTGTGAAATTTTTACCCCCGGGGCCGCCTGCCTGCGTTTATATTCCGCCAACTTTACCATGCGCGCAACTTTTGTTACAATCTCAAGTTCAAAGCCGCTTTGGGCGATTTCTTCTGCGGATTGTCGGAGTTCAATTAATCTGTGTAAAATTTTATCAAGCATTTCATAAGGTGGTAATGTATCCTGATCTGTTTGATTCGGTTTTAATTCTGCCGTTGGTGCTTTGGTGATAATCCTCTCAGGTATTACTACGTTTTGTAGGTTGCGCCATTTGCAAAGCGCAAAGACATCGGTTTTATATATGTCCTTAAGTACATTAAAACCACCACACATGTCGCCGTATAATGTTGCATAACCAACTGCCATTTCAGATTTATTTCCAGTGGTTAGAACCATATTCCCGAATTTATTACTAATGGCCATTAATATATTACCACGGACGCGCGATTGTAAATTCTCCTCCGTTGTGTCGGACTTCTTCCCTTTAAAAGTTGTTTTTAAGGTTTTAGCAAAACTATCAACAATCTTTTCAATAGAAATGGTTTCAATAGACGCACCAAGCATTTTTGCGCAAGATTTTGCATCGTCCAGGCTCTCAGTTGAGGTATATTTTGAAGGCATCATAACAAGCCTAACTCGCTCTGTGCCAAGACAATCCACTGCTATTGCCGCGGAAAGGGCGGAATCTATACCTCCAGACATTCCCAAAACAACTCCAGGAAATCCATTCTTTGTAACATAGTCGCGCAAGCCTAGTTTGAGTGCAGAATAGATTGATTCATATTTTTCATGCGTGACTGTGATGTCGCCATCAGCACATACCCAATATTTACCAGATTTCTGCCATTTTGTAAGACTAATTTCTTCATCAAATCTTGAAAAGGTTCTTGTGAAATCGCCGTTTGAAGCCAATATGAATGAGTTTCCGTCGAAAACCAGTTCATCCTGACCGCCAACTTGGTTTAAATATATTAAGGGCAGGGCGGTTTCTGCTAAGTTATCCCGGGCTGCTTTTAACCTTGCTTTATGTTTGTCAATTTCAAATGGCGAAGCATTGATGCTGATGAGTATTTCTGCGCCTTGTTTTTTAAGGTTCTGGGCAGCTTTATTATTCCACATTTCCTCGCAAATCATCACTCCAAGTTTTATGCCCCTGAAGTTCATTGTCTCTGGCATTGGAGCTGTCGAGAACACACGCTTTTCATCGAAAACACCATAATTGGGCAGGTCAGATTTGCAGGAAATATGTTTTATTTCTCCGCCATCTAACAGTATCGAAGCATTATAAAGCTTCTCGCCCTCACGCCATGGGCTGCCTACCAAAATTGCCGTACCATTTTGCGTAAGCGGGGCAAGTTTGCGGATCATTTCCATTGTTTTATTCTGAAAATCTGGCCGCAGAACCAAATCCTCCGGCGGGTAACCCGTTATTGCAAGTTCAGAAAATATCACCAAATCAGCTCGGTGACTATTTGCTTGTTGATGGGCAGCGTTAATTTTCTTGTAGTTGCCGCTTAAATCGCCAACAGTAAAATTAAGCTGAGCCAGTGCAATATTGAGTGTGTTAGTCATTAGAGCAACTTTTCAATTTCCGGTATGGCAACGAACAAATCGGCCACTAAGCCAAAATCAGCCACTTCAAATATAGGTGCGTTTTCATCTTTGTTGATGGCAACAATTATTTTGCTATCCTTCATCCCCGCTAAGTGCTGAATTGCACCGGAAATTCCAACAGCTATATATAATTCAGGGGCAACAATTTTTCCGGTTTGTCCAACCTGATAGTCGTTGGAAATATAACCAGCATCTACCGCGGCGCGTGATGCGCCAATTGCACAATCGGGAATCTTTTTTGCTAGTGATTCCAATATCTTGAAGTTATCTTTGTTGCCCATGCCGCGCCCACCGGAAATTACAATGCGTGAGCTGGAAAGGTCAGGGCCTTTTGCGCCTGCGCCTTCACTCCGCACAAAACTAGAAAGGCCGCTATCACCCTTGCTTGAAATGTTCTCGATGGGCGCATTTGCGCCCATTTCGGCTTTAGCAAATTTGGTGGTGCGGATGGTCATGATGATAATTTTATCAGCTGATTGTACTGTTGCAATAGCGTTGCCGGCATAAATCGGGCGTTTGAAAGTATCTTGTGATACCACTTCAATTACATCGGTTATTTGGGCAACATCAAGAATTGCTGCCACGCGCGGAAGGAAATTTTTTCCGAAAGTATTTGAGGGTGCAAGTATGTGCGAATAATTTTTGCCTAAATCAGCAATTAGCAAACTTAAATTCTCTGCCATAAAATGTTCATATGCCCCATCATCAGCCACAAGAACTTTTGCGAGTCCAGATATTTTGGCAGCCTCTCCTGCCGCTAATGTACAAGCTTTTCCTGCAACCAGAATATGGATTTCCCCGCCAATCTTTTTTGCTGCCTCAACAGTGTTGAGTGTGGCTGGATTTATAGAATTATGATCGTGCTGCGCAATTACTAGAATACTCATTTATTTCTCCATTCAGGATTAATAAGGCTTGTTAAAATATGTGTTTCCCATTTTCCATTTATACGTAAGTAGTTTTCTGCGATGCCCTCTTTTATAAAACCAATTTTTTCTAAAACTTTAGCACTGGCATGGTTATGTGGCATATAATTAGCTGAAATACGGTGTAAATTTAGTGTAGCAAAAACATATTTTATAGAAGCTCTAATTGCTTCAGACATTAGCCCTTTTCCTTGCTCTGATTCTGCAATTTTAAAGCCAAGAAAACAAGAATGAAATGCTCCGCGGATAAAATTAGAGTAATTTACCATGCCAATAAGTTTATTATTTTGACGAAGATATAAATTAAAACAACATGACTTATCTTGAAGAAAATTATTTTTAATTTCGTTGATGCTATTAATCCAATGTTCTTCAGTAAAATATTCGGAATCCTTATTTGGCTCCCATGGTGTTAAATACTGCCTATTAATATTGTTAAATTCAAGCATCTCCAAGGCATCTTCTAACCCAGGAATTCTTAAAATGCAATTTTCAGTATCAATTTTAGGTTCCTGCAGACCAAGCACTCTTTACAAAGCTCCCGCCGCTTTTAATTTTTCAATTAATTCTTCTACACTGGCAACTTTTGCGCCGCCTTTGCGTTTTGCCGGTTCTTCAACTCGCAAGGTTTTCAGGCGCGGGGTTATATCTACCCCATAATCCTCAGGTTTTTTTGTAGCAAGTGGCTTGCTCCTTGCTTTCATGATATTTGGTAGCGCTGCATAGCGAGGCTCATTCAGGCGCAAATCAGTGGTGATAATTGCTGGAAGATTTACATTTATTACCTCAGTTCCCGAATCAACCTCACGGGAGACTTCAGCTTTATCGCCGTTTATGGTAACCTTCGATGCAAAAGTCGCCTGCGGCCACCCCAAAAGAGCGCTAAGCATTTGGCCGGTTTGATTGAAATCATCGTCAATTGCTTGCTTGCCCATGATAATTAAATTTGGCTTTTCTTCAAGCGCAACAGCTTTTAACAATTTTGCTACGGCAAGTGGTTGGAGCTCAAGCTCAGTTAAAACATGGATGCCGCGGTCTGCTCCCATTGCCATGGCAGTACGGATAACCTCTGATGCCTTATCAACCCCAGCTGAGAACACCACAACCTCAGTTGCTATGCCTTTTTCTTTTAGGCGAACGGCCTCTTCAACGGCAATTTCATCGAACGGGTTCATAGACATTTTAACATTGGCAATATCAACGCCAGAATTATCAGCCTTGGCGCGCACCTTTACGTTATAATCTACAACCCTTTTCACAGTAACCAGAATTTTCATCACAATACCTTTGAAAGCTATTTTATAGGGCTATTTTTTCACACAAAAGTACATAAATGCAAGCATTATTATAGCTATGAATTGCAACGAAACGCGTGCAGCCATAAGTTTGTTACTGTATTTCTTGTTAATTTTACCACCTTTGGCCATTAAAATTATTCCAGCTACCAGAACTGCAAGGGTGAGGAAGATCAATATTAATGGAATTATTGGCATAAATATCTCATATAAATAAAAAACCTCCGCATCACAAACGTAATGCGGAGGAAAGGAGAAAGCCTTGATTTAACACGTAAAATACTAAGCAGAGTGGCTTGGCATTTTCTTTTCTATAAATAGAACGTGCTTCTTTATTCTTTTGTCGTACTTTTTCATCTGTATCTTACCATCGCCGCCTTTGCCCTTAACTTGCTGTTTCTTAGGGTTTTTCTTGATGACAAAATAAGTGCCGGTAAGAGCGCCATTAGGCATTGTGCCTGTGCTGGTCATTTTAACAAGAGTTTTATTTTTGCTAGCCATAATATTCTACATATATACGAAATTAAACTGGCCGTTAGAAATAGAGGTGAATGCTTATTTAGTCAACAAATATTTCATGTTTTATAGTTTGTATTTTGTAGTTTGTAGTTAAATTACATAAAAATTACAACTTTCCATAGATAATAAGTAAGAAAATTGTTTAAAAACCAACAACTATAAACTATAAACCACCAACTAAGAACTAGGAACCACAAAACAAGAACTAAAATGAAACCAATAAAAAAAGCAATATTTCCCGTTGGTGGGCTTGGCACGCGCTTTTTGCCTGCTACAAAATCAATTCCCAAGGAAATGTTGCCGGTTGCCACAAAGCCACTTATTCAATATGCATTTGAAGAGGCTGTTGAGGCAGGCGTTGAGGAATTTATATTTATAACTGGTCGTAACAAAAGCGCGATAAACAATCATTTTGACCATGCATTTGAGCTGCAAACAGTACTTTCTAACGATGAAAAAAATGATATACTTGCTGAGGTGAGGGATTGGATTCCAAGATCCGGACAAATAGTTTTTGTTCCGCAACGCGAGCCAAAGGGATTGGGGCATGCAGTTTGGTGCGCCCGTAACCTGATTGAAAAAGATGAAGATTTCGCGGTTTTGCTTGCCGATGAAATGGTTCTTAATCCACGAAATGGCCTTCTAAAACAAATGGTTAAAGCTTATAACCAAGTGGGCGGGAATATTATTGCAGCTGGCGAAGTAGCCCATGATCAGGTTTCAAAATATGGTATTGTAGACCCTATAAATAATGAGGGTAATGTTCTGAAATTAAAAGGCATGGTGGAAAAACCAAGGCCAGAGGATGCGCCATCAAACCTTTCAATTACCGGGCGCTACATTCTTAATGCTAAAATATTTGAATATTTAGATAGGGCAAAACAATCGGTTGGTGGGGAAATTCAGCTTACCGATTCAATGCTTTCCATGCTAAATGACGGCGCACCGTTTTACGGCCTTAAATTTGAAGGCAGACGTTTTGATTGCGGCAACCGCCTTGGCTTCTTGGAGGCAAATATCGCCTATGCATTAGAGCGTGATGATATGCGTGATAGGGTGAAAGTGATGTTGGAAAAGTATAAGTAGAGTTATTAGTGTTGGTTTTCGGTGTCAGTTAAAAATGTTGCTGACACTGACAACTGGCACTAACAACTCATTTTAACGGAGTTAAAATGAAGTTAGTAGTAATTGGCACGGGTTATGTTGGTTTGGTATCAGGCGCATGTTTTGCTGATATGGGGCATAATGTTGTATGCGTGGATAAGGTTGCAAGTAAAATCAAAACCTTAGAGGATGGCGGAATACCTATATATGAACCTGGCCTTGATGAAGTGGTTTTGCGTAACAGGAAAGCGGGTAGGTTGCTCTTCACTACATCACTAAAGGATGCATTAAAAGATGCCCAGGCTGTGCTTTTGGCGGTTGGAACACCAACTGATGAGCTAAGTGGGCGGGCGGATTTAAAATATGTTTTCGCGGCAACGAAAGAAGTAGCAGAAAATATAGAAAAACCGGTAGTGGTTATTACCAAATCGACAGTTCCTGTTGGAACGGGTGCAAAAGTACTGGAAATTTTACATAAAACAAGGCCGGAGCTGCTTTGCGAAGTTGCATCCAACCCTGAATTTTTGCGTGAAGGCTCTGCTGTTCAGGATTTTATGAAGCCTGACCGTGTGATTATTGGCGCGCAGTCGGAGCACACCAAGAACATAATGCAGATGCTTTACAGCAAAATGATTGGTGAGGGAACTCCGGTACTCTTTACTAATATTGCCACAGCGGAGCTGATTAAATATGCATCCAACGCATTTTTAGCCATGAAAATTGCCTATGCTAATGAAGTGGCCGATATATGCGAAGGTGTGGGCGCGGATGTTGATTTGGTGATTAAAGGAATGGGCATGGATGGGCGTATCGGCAATAAATATATGCAGCCGGGGCCAGGTTATGGTGGCTCGTGTTTTCCAAAAGATACTATGGCGCTAACTCATATTGCAACTGATGCTGGCCACCCCACAAAAATTATTGAGGCGGTGATTAATGCCAATGATTTACGCAAAGAAAATATGGCAAAAAAAGTTATTTCAGCTTGCGGGGGTAGTGTTAAAGGTAAGGAAATTGCAGTGCTTGGCCTCACATTCAAAGCCAATACCGATGATATGCGTTATAGTCCAAGCCTTGTAATTATTCCAGAACTTATAAAAGCCGGCGCAAAAATCCGCGCCTTTGACCCGGTTGGAATGGAAGAGGCAAAAAAAGAACTTTGCAATTCTGAGCGCGATGATAATTTGCAATTTTGTTCAAGCACAAATGAAGCCTTAAAAAATTCTGATGCAGCAGTTATCCTAACCGAGTGGCAGGAGTTCAAAGAGCTTGACCTTATGGCAGCTAAAAAGTTGCTGCGTGAGTTGGTCTTGGTTGATTTGCGTAATTTGCTAGATGGTAACAAAGCTGTGTCGCTAGGTTATAAATATGTGAGCATCGGGCGGTGAAGTCTTTCTATATAATTAAGAAATGCAGTTAAATTTTCTTATAAAGCGCTACTGGTTAATTTCTTAATATGCAATTGACCCTTTTAAATAGTTATGTTACGTTACAGGCTAATTTAAATTGATTGGTTATTCATATGCGCGCTCGAAGTCAAACAGTTGGAAAACTTCTTTCTTCTAAGGTTAAGGGGCGACCAAATTCACGCACCTATATGACAGAGACTAATTTTCCTGATGTTTTAAAAGAAAAATTTAGAAAAGACCAACAGAACTATGCTGACCTATTAAATAAGCACAAAGTTGATTTATCAAACGGGAGACCAGCTGCCGATAAAGCTCTGAGAGTTGCAGGTAATAACCTATGTCAATTGATTGATACACATAAAAATGATCCTGAAGTAAGAAAGTTAAGTGATTTAATATCAGAATATAATAAAACAGGTAGTGATCTTAATACTCTTGTAATTAAAGGGGTTCCATTTGATTTATCTAACCCAAGGTCGGTGCATCTTGCATCATTAGCGCTTGGCCAGCAATTGGGTGGGGGTAGCTTATCTGTTACGTCAAAAGATAACCCTTTGGAAAGACTTCATTGGAGAACTCCTGCAATAACAGATGTGGTAGGCACGCATGATCGGCTAAATCCACAATGGCCACGTACAGATCGCATATTTTCGGGTAAGGATGCGCCAACTCTTGTTACCCTGTTTACTAAGGCTAATGAACAGCAAGTGCCAACATATTTCATCGATGTAAAAAAGGCAATATGGCCTAAATTAAGCCCACAAGATCAAAAAAATCTTAGTAATGAAGAAAATTTCCGTTCTACCTGGACTGATGGCACAAACAGCTACAGTACTAAGCCTCATGCAATATTGAGTATAGAGGGGGATATTAGGAATCCAAGGTTAATCCAGGCCTGCTTTGACCAAGATTCAAAAACTTCTTCATATTCTATTGAGTCCCGCAATAAAGATGCACAAAAATCATTCAAAAAAGTACAAGAAATAGTTGGTGAACTGGCAGAGTCATACCATAATCGCCAAAATGTGCCTGAGAATAATAATGAAACTTGGGAACATAACGGCAAGCCTGGCGATTTAACAGCCTTTAAAAATGGTGAAGTCTTGCACGCAAGACCACCAATAACGGATACTTTTCCAAAGAACCCACGTACATTTGTGAGAACTCATTTCAATCGGAAGAATGATATATCTAATTCCATAGCAGGAAGAGGCAGGGCTCACTCTGTTTAAAGTTTGTTAAGTTAAAAATAGTAAAAATAAAGTTCCATTATTTACTGAAGCTGATATAACATTTCTTCAGAATAAAGTTAGGTGTGAATTAAATTTATTACGGGAGATACAAATGACAGCATCATTTTTTGGGGGGCTTTCAGCCGAGCATTTAAAGCAGTTTATCGAAAGGATTGAAAGGCTCGAAGAAGAAAAAAAGACTATAGCAGAAGATATTAAAGAAGTTTTTGCTGAAGCTAAAGGCACTGGTTTTGATGCCGGCACAATGCGTACAATAATAAAGCTGCGTAAGAAAGATCAGGCAGATTTGGAAGAGGAAGAATATTTGCTCGATACCTACAAACGCGCGCTTGGCATGTTACCGGAAATCAAAGAAGCTGATGATGAAAAGGCAGCTTAACAGAAGCGTCTTATAAAATTTGGGGGGCTAGAATATTCTGGCCCCCCAAATTTTTTTATCTATACCCCTCTTATCTGAAAGAGTTGAACAAGTTGGATGTTTGTGCTAGTTGAGTTACATGGAAAGATTTTTGTCTCATGCAGAGCGCAGTAAATTGATATCAAGGCATCGTTTGGAGAAA
>Ga0114977_10000982_pt1 | contig 18825 bp, 18 predicted proteins | sample S_130805_MF_Meta_FD_87026 | JGI IMG/M metagenome (GOLD analysis project Ga0114977, IMG submission 87026) | Freshwater microbial communities from Lake Simoncouche, Canada to study carbon cycling - S_130805_MF_MetaG | ecosystem: Environmental > Aquatic > Freshwater > Lake | place: Lake...
GAAGAGCGAACCCGCACTGACCGAGACACCATTGCGCGTGACACAGCACTGACTGCGCTGCAAGCAGACAAAACATCCGATGCAAGTGGGCCCTTGTTTGACTGTGTGGTTTGGAACGACGGGGGTGGGCCCACCAGGACTTGAACCTGGGACCAAAGGATTAAATTTGTGCTGCTTACACACTTACTTACACACCGCAGACAACTGCCTTCTAACCCACGTAAACATTGACTATTTTTTGAGCATCTTTTCTCAGATTCCCATGTCCTTAAAAACTTGCCGCGCGATCTTGAAACATCCCAGACCGGCCGGCATGCCTACGTACACCGCAACCTGGAGGAAGCACTCCTTGATTTCTTCCTTTGTGACGCCGTTATTGATGGCGCCGCGCACGTGTGTGGCAAGTTCCTCCGGACGATTGAGGGCAGCGATCATGCCCAGGTTCAGGATGCTGCGGCTGCGACGATCAAGCCCGGGACGAGACCACACCTCACCCCAGCAAAACTCGGTGACGAGTTCCTGCATCGGCATGCTGAAGTCATCCGCAGCGCTCAGTGACGCCTCGACATAGGCCTCACCGACGACCGAACGTCGAACTGCGAGTCCTTTTTCAAATTGTTCCTTGTTCATCGATATAGCCCTTCCAGAAAGTTGACTTCAATTGAATTGTCCTGCGGCCAGCAGCATCATGGCGCCTGCGTCGTCCTGGTCTTGAAGGGACCAAACCGCATCGATCAGCGGTTGCGAATCACATCCGCTGCCGCCCCAAGCACATAACGTCCGCAACTTGCGCTCAAGGTCCGTATCTGTCAGTGGCGCACCAAGGCTGCCGCATGCGGTTTCCACGTGGTTGCACACGGTTCGACCATTGCGAAAATGCAGTGTGATCAAAGCCGATTCGGCGCAATTAGCGTGGATCAGACCCTCCATCATGTCGACAATGGCAGGTACGTCAGCAAGATCGGCACGCACATAACTCACCTCTACGCCATAGGTTCGCTCTATTTCTATCTGCAAATGCTTAACTGAGGAGTGCTCTTCAAGTCCATGCAAAACAATATCGCAGCCTGCCCTGGCCAGCCCTTGCGCCAATGCGCAACCGATTCCTCCGGTCGATCCGGTGATGAGTGCTGTCTTTCCCATCAGGTTGAAAGGAGTGGCGTGCATGTCGTAGATGGTGCGTGATAGGTCAGGCTCAATTCAAACCGTTAACTTTTGATAGCGTTAACATTATAGCTTAAAAGTACCGTCTTGAACGTCGTTGCTGAGGATACCCTAGGCCGATATTTGACAGCTCAGGTTCTTTCGCGCTGAATTACCTCAAAGCCGAGATCCAGACGTACCTGGGTTTCGTCGGCGCGTAGGCGACCTAGCAGCGCCTCAGCGCTGCGCCGGCCGATTTCGAGGCGAGGCAGCCGCAGACAGGTCAGTGTTGGCGAGAGGTATGCTGCAATATATCCAGATCATCAAAACCTGCAATAGCAATCCGGCCAGGCACCGCCCAGTCACGTCGCTGCGCCTCCAGCAGTGCCCCGATGGCAAGTACGTCCCCGGCGAAGAATATGGCATCGACCTCGGACGCATGTTGCATCATTTCAACTATGGCTGTGGCGCCTGATTTCAGTCCGGATCCGACCTCCATGACCCGCAAGGGGTCTCGCTTTCGGTTCATCGCTTTCAGCCCGGCATGATAGCCACGTAGATGTTCGCGCGCCCTGCGGTTGTTGCGCGTGTAAAGACTTACAAAGTCGATACGTTGGTACCCCAGCGCACCCAGATGCAAGGTCATCGCCTTGGCAGCATGTATGTTGGAATAACTGACCTCCATGTCGATGGGATCGGTGGGCATATCACCGGTTTCGATCACCGGTACGCCAGCTCGTTTTATCAGATGATCCAGACCGCCTGCGGTCAAATACATTGATACGTCAGGTACATGCAAATCTGATATGAAGTATTTTATAAGCTCTTGAATTAAGTTTTTGTTTTTACCATTGGCATTCGCGATGCGTTGTATTTCATGGGCAGACTCGATGTCAATTTTCGGCGTACAGAGATGTTCAAAAATGTCTTAAACTGAATTCGAGCGTGGGCTTTCCCATTGACGGTCGCAGAGCTCACGCTTAAACTCGAAACAGGTCAACGGTAACATTTTATCGCCATGCCAGAGCTGAACTGGCTCAAGGAGAAACTCCCGTGACATTCAAAACAGTGATTGACGTTTTGGCAGCGCGACTCGCAGCGCGGGGCGTCAAGCGAATTTTCGGTGTGCCCGGCGGGGACTGCAGCCTTGACCTGATTGACGCATGTGCCCGCGTAGGGATCGATTGTGTGCTCACGCGAGATGAAACCGCAGCGGCAATGGCTGCCTGTGCGACGGCTGAATTGACTGGCGCCCCAGGCGTGATCATGCTGACACGCGGTCCAGGACTTGCCAATGCCATCAATGGCATTGCCTACGCCGCATTGGACCGTGCACCCTTGTTGGTGCTAGCCGACGGATACGACCCTCAACTGTCGCATGTAAGCCACCAGCGATATGACCAACACGCCTTGTTAAAGCCGCTGATCAAGGGCAGTTGCGGGCTTGGCGGCAACTCTCCTGATGCGCATATCGCGGCTTTGCTGGATCTGGCTTGTGCAACCCCACCGGGGGCTGTCTACATCGAGATGCAGGCCAGCGAAATTCGCTCCCATGCACCACAAGAAAATTATGTGCCAGCCAGTGTGCCGACTGCGGAAATTACGAACCTGCCGGAGGGCTTAATGCAATTGCTGGCCTCGGCTCAGAAGCCGATCATCATTGCGGGATTGCAGGCCAGCAACGAAGGTGCATCGCGAGGTCTACGTGCGCTGGTAGAAAAATGGGATTGTCCTGTACTGCACACCTACAAGTCGCTCGGCGCAGTCTCGTGCGATGACCCTCGTGTGCTCGGTTTCTACAACGGCGGCGGTGTTGCCGAGGAGCCAATCGTGCGTGCTGCCGACCTGATCATTCTGTTCGGCCTTGATGGCATCGAATTTCCACCTCACAAATTTCTGTATACAGCACCGGTTGTGGAGTTCACCAGCCATTCGTTTGAGCGCAATGCAGTCAAACCTCAGTTTTCAGTGATTGGCGATCTGAGTTCACTTGCCAAAATGATTCAAGACACAGTCAGCCCTGCAAAATGGCCACAATCATTTTTTGCCCAAGCCCGTGACGAACTCAAACGCAAAGGGGATGCAGGAAAAGGGAAAGGCCCCATAACGCCGCAGCAACTTGTTGATGCCGTTATTGCAGCTGCACCGCATGCGACTCAAACACGAATCTGTATCGACGCTGGAGCGCACATGCTTCCAGTTTTGCATTCTTGGCATGCAACCGAGGCTCGACAGTCTCTTATTTCTCGTGGACTGGCGAGCATGGGTTTTGCATTGCCAGCGGCAATCGCTTCCTCGCTGGCACAGCCTGACCACCCAGTGATCGCCTTCACAGGTGACGGTGGGCTCATGATGTGCATGGGTGAACTTGGAACAGCCGTTCAGTATGGTTGCAAGATGGTGATCGTGGTCTTCAACGATGCCAGTTTGACACTGATCAGCGCCAAACAAAAGCGGCGCCAGCTCCCTAATGCTGGGGTGGACTTCTCGCCCGCCAATTTCGCAAAAGTTGCGGATGGCTTTGGCGCTCTGGGCATCCGCGTTGAGCAACCCCAGGAACTTGCGCCGGCTTTTCAGCGAGCATTCAGCCATCCCGGGGTATCGCTGGTCGACGTCGTTGTCAACCCCGATGCTTATCGCGAGCAACTCCTCGCACTTCGTGGTTAAGCTTGACTCAAATCACTCAGCTTTGAGGTTAGCCCCCTGCACAACCTCACGCCACTTCACAGTTTCTGTCTGGATGAACTTGGTGAAGTACTCTGGCCCCATGGGGGGAACAAAAGATGCCATCTCAACAACGAGGCGCTTGAGTTCAGGCGTCTGCATCACATAGTTGAATTCACTTACCAGGCGACTCATGATGGCGGGGGGCGTGCCCGCGGGGGCCAGTACACCAATCCAGCCGGTAACTTCGAAGCCTGGTACGCCGGCTTCGGATGCGGTCGGTACATCAGGCAGTAACTCTGAGCGTTGAGGGCCAGTTACAGCCAGGGCACGCAGTTTGCCGGCTTTGACCAATTGCATTGGCGAGGCAATCGGAGAAATGTTCATCTGCACTGCGCCACCCATAACATCATTGAGGCCTGGTGCATCGCCTTTGTAGGGGATGTGGGTCAGTTTGATGCCAGCTTTTCTGGCCAGGAGTTCACCAGTCAGGTGCAGCGATGTGCCAACACCATTGCCAGCGTAAGGCAGGTTGATGACTTTGGCGTAATCAATCAATTCCTTAAGGGTTTTGGGCCCGAACGTATTGTTGACCAAGATGATGTTCGGGTAGGCCAGCAGCAAGGAGATGGGTGCCAGGTCTTTTTGGGCATCGAATGGCATGCTTTTGTACATGCTGGAATTGACGGACATCGGACCGATATTGCCGAGCACCAAGGTATAACCGTCTGGCGGCGCCTTGGCAACATAGTCGGTACCAATATTGCCCCCAGCGCCTGGTTTACTCTCAACGATGACCGGTTGTCCCAGCCTCTCGCCGAGCTTGACAGCGATCGCCCTCGCAAGAATATCTGATGTACCTCCGGATGTGTAGGGGTTGACCAGCCGGATTGGTTTATTTGGCCAAGCTTGGGCCAAGGCTGTCGAGACGGCAAGCATTGCGCACACCGCGATCAAAAAGTGCCCCGCCAGTCGGCGCGGTGTATTCGTCTTCATGTTTTTGTCTCCTTTGGCGCTTGCCTTTTCCCTATTATTGTTAAGCTGTTAGCCGCTTTGACAACCTTTTAGTTAGCGCTATCATAACCATGTTTACTGCTCAAGGCAAGAGCTTGCGTCAGGTTGAAAGTAGGAGCAAGCATGGCGCTAAACGCCTAGGTATTCCTTGAGCATTGGCATGCTGGCGTCCAATTCAGACTGCTCGAATTCTTTGACAATGCGCCCACTCTCCATCACGTAAAAGCGATCAGCCAGCGGCGCAGCAAAGCGAAAGTTTTGCTCCACCAAAACGATGGTGTAACCCATTTTTTTCAATGCAAGAATTGTCTCGGAAAGTTTTTTTACGATGACAGGTGCCAGTCCTTCGGCTATTTCATCGAGCAGTAAGAGACGCGCTCCGGTGCGCAGGATACGTGACACTGCCAACATTTGCTGCTCACCACCCGAAAGCCTTGCGCCGGGGCTGGCTGCGCGCTCTTGAAGATTAGGAAACATCTTGTAGATCGCGTCCTCACTCATGCCACCGGGTCCAACGACTGGTGGCAGCAGCAGGTTCTCCCGTGCTGAAAGGCTCGCAAAAATTCCCCGCTCCTCAGGACAATAGCCCACCCCCAGCCTGGCAATCCGGTGCGGCCGCAGCGCCACGGTCTCGATGCCTGCGATGCGGATCGATCCCTGGCGTTCGCCGGTGAGCCCAAGTATCGCGCGCAGCGTCGTTGTGCGGCCCGCTCCATTGCGGCCCAGGAGCGTGACAACCTCCCCGGCTTTCACTTCCAGATTCAGTCCATGCAAGATGTGCGAATCGCCATACCAAGCGTGGAGATTCTCGATGCGCAACATTTCGTCAGACATGTTTTTCAGCTTCCCTGTAAGGCGGCGTCAGGCGCACCCATATAGGCCTCAATCACCAGCGGATCGGCAGAAACCTGCGCATACGTCCCATCGGCGATGATCACGCCGCGCTGTAGCACGGTGATGCGGTCCGCAATCGAGGCGACCACATTCATGTTGTGTTCCACCATGAGAATCGTTCGACCAACAGACAAGCGTTTGATCAGTGCAGTCACACGGCTAACGTCTTCGTGCCCCATTCCCTGCGTGGGTTCATCCAACAGCATGAGTTCGGGCTCCAGGGCCATGGTGGTCGCCAGCTCAAGAGCTCGCTTGCGTCCATACGGCAGACTGGCTGTGAGTTCATCTGCGAAATCAAGCAAGTCCACCTCAGCCAGCAATTCGCGCGCGCGCTCATGCAGCGGTAGCAACGTGCGCTCGCCCTTCCAGAAGTGGAATGAATTACCCAGTCTGCGCTGCAGCGCGCCGCGAACGTTCTCCAGCACGGTCATGTGCGAGAAGACCGCCGATATCTGGAAACTGCGAACAATGCCCATGCGTGCTGTTTGCGCTGGTTTTTCCTGAGTGATGTCCACTCCTTTGTAGTGGATGCTTCCGGCACTGGGGACGAGAAATTTTGTCAGCAAATTGAAGAAGGTGGTCTTGCCCGCACCGTTGGGGCCAATCAGCGCATGGATGTGGCCGCGCTGCACCGCCAGATCAACGTTACTCACAGCCACGAAACCTTTGAACTGCTTGCTCAAGCCTTTCGTTTCGAGAATGAAGCTGTCAGGGATGGCCATCACCCGCCCCTCACCCTGCTCGGCACAATCGTCCACCATCCACGACCAGCAACTGACCGGTCATGTACGAGGACATACTAGAACACAAAAATAGCACCGCACCTGTGACATCTTGCGGCGATCCAATTCGCCCCATCGGCAAGCGCTGCGACACTGCATCAATTTTCTCTTGTGTGTCAAGCGAGGATCGATTGAAGTCGGTCAGAATAGTGCCCGGCGCAACACCGTTGACACGAATGCCCATCGGAGCCAGCTCCACCGCTGCCGATACGGTGAGCATGCGGATACCGCCCTTGCTGACGTCATAAGCAATTTCGGGGATGCGCGAGGCGACAAAGGCTGAAGTGGATGAAAACGTGACGATGGATCCATGCTTTTGCCCAGCATTCATGCGGCGTGCAGCCTCTTGGACGGTGAAAAAAGTGCCTTTGAGGTTGACGTTTGCCAACTCATCCCAGTCTTGCTCGTCATGGTCTAGGAAAGGCTTAACCTTGAGTATCGCGGCGGCACAGACAACAACATCGGGTGCGACAACCAGACCACGAAAAAAGCTTCTCAGCGCTTTAACATCAGAAATGTCCACGGTGTGCGCCTGAGCACTGCCACCGTTGCGTTCAATTTCGTCGCGTGTGCCGTGAACAGCGTCTTCGCGAAGGTCGGCCAACACCAAGTGCGCACCCCGATGCGCCAGTGCAAGTGCCACATCACGGCCCATGCCGCGGCCTGCTCCCGTGACCACGGCGCATTGACCGTCAAATCTCAAATCGCCTTTGGCTGGTTGTTGTGTTGTTGTTTTCATTTGACTTGCTTATCCTTTTTCCATCGCATCACGTGTACAAGTTCCCCCACCAGTCCTCGACGCAGCGTCAACACGCACAGCATGAATACCAGCCCAGTGACCACGGTCACTGAAGTTCCAACCGCGCGGAACAGTTCGACGCCGGTCCAGTGGGCCAGCAAGTTGCCAAAATCACCGAGCTTGTTCTCTAGAGCAACAATGACAGCTGCCCCAACTGCAGGACCCACAAAAGTGCCCATTCCGCCTATGAGCGTCATGAGTATCACAAGACCTGACATCGCCCAATGCACATCGGTCAGCGTTGCCGATTGCAGCACCACCGATTTCATTGATCCGGCCAATCCAGCCAGTGCTGCAGATAACACAAAGGCCAGCAACTTGTAACGTGAGACGTCATAGCCCAGCGACATCGCACGTGGCTCATTGTCTTTGATCATGCGCAACACCTGACCAAAAGGTGAGTGCACGATGCGAATGGTCAGCGCAATGCCACCGACTGAGACGGCCAGCATCACGTAGTACATCACCAAGTCGTTGTGCAAGTCCAGCAAACCCAGCAAGTGCCCGCGCGGTACGCCCTGCAGACCGTCCTCACCACCCGTAAACGGTGCTTGCAAGTAAAAAAAGTACAGCATTTGCGCCATCGCCAAGGTGATCATTGAGAAGTAAACACCCTGTCGACGGATCGCCAACGTGCCCACACACAATCCGATGAAGGCACCACCTGCTGTGCCGAGCAATACGCCAAATTCTGTCGGCAATTTCAATGCGGTCAAGGCGTAACCGCAGATATAGGCAGCACCGCCAAAAAAAGTGGCATGACCAAACGACACCAGACCCGTAAAGCCGATTAAAAGGTTGAAGGCGCTAGCGAACAGGGCAAAGCACAAAACTTTCATCACGAACACTGGATACAGCACGAAAGGCGCGGCAATCATGGCCAGCAACAAGGCACAGTATCCAAAGTTTCGTAATTTTGGACTCAACATCAAGCGCTCTCTTTGCCAAACAGGCCACTGGGGCGCATCAGCAAAATAATGGCCATGACGATGAAGACGATGGTGGCCGAGACTTGAGGATAAAACGCGCTGACAAGTCCTTCAAGCACGCCAAGCGCAAGTCCTGTGATGATGGCGCCCAGTATGGAACTCAATCCTCCGATCACCACCACCGCGAACACCGCAACGATCAAATTAGCCCCCATCAGCGGGGACACCTGCACCATGGGAGCAGCCAACACACCTGCAAACGCAGCCAGTGCAGCACCAAAACCGTAGGTCAGGGTCACCAGCATTGGCACATTGACGCCGAAGGCATCCACCAACTCAGGGTTCTCAGTGCTGGCGCGAAGAGTCGCGCCAAGGCGCGTTTTTTCGATGGCGAACCAGGTGGCAAAGCACACCACGATGGAAACTGCGACCACCCATGCACGATAGTTGGGTAGCATCATGAAGCCAATGTCGGTCGCACCGGTGAGTTCGATCGGCGCCGAGTAAGACTTTCCCGAGACGCCGTAGAACAGGCGAAATAAGCCTTCGAGAAAGTGCGACAAGCCAATCATAAGCAACATTCCATAAAGGTGGTCCAGTTTGTAGAGTCGGCGCAGCATCATGCGCTCGATCAAAACACCAAAGCACCCGACAATGAACGGTGCCAGAAAAAGCATCCACCAGTAGCTCAGACCGAAGTAGTTGAGTCCAGCCCAAGTTGCAAAAGCACCCAACATGTAGAGTGCACCATGCGACAAGTTGATCACATTGAGCAGGCCAAAAATAATGGCCAAGCCCAGAGAGAGCAGCGCGTAGAAGCAGCCGTTAACCAAGCCCAGGAAAACCTGGGCTGCTAACGACTGGAGCGGTACGCCAAAGATCTCCATTTATTTCCAAAATGCGCATTTGGTTTCCGCCTTGGTGGTGTAGGCCTGGTCCCCGGGAATAGTTTTGACGGTCTTGTAATAGTCCCAAGGGTACTTGGAATCGGCCGGCGCCTTCACCTGTCGCAGGTACATGTCATAAACCATGCGACCGTCCCCACGTACCGCGCCATTTTTGGTGAACATGTCACTGATCTTTGTCGATTTGAGTGTGGCCATCACCTTGTCACCATCGTCGGTGCCTGCGGCCTTGACAGCCTTGAGGTAGGTGGTCACAGCCGAGTAGTCGGCAGCCTGCATGGCTGTCGGCATTTTTTTCATCACCTCGAAGTAACGCTTGGACCAAGCGCGTGACTCGGCGTTTTGGTCCCAGTACCAGCCATCGGTGAGATACATGCCCTGTGTGAGGTTCAGCCCGAGCGCATGAATTTCTGTAATGTGGATCAAAATAGCTGCGAGATTCATACTCTTGTTGATGCCGAACTCGTTGGCGGTCTTGATGGCGTTGATCAAATCGTCACCACTGGTCGCCAGTCCGAGAATTTTGGCCTTGGACGACTGTGCTTGTTGCAACAGCGACGAGAAATTCACAGCTGTGCCCACCGGATGCTTGACACTGCCGATCACTCGCCCCCCCTTGGCCTTGACGATGTCGGAGGTGTCTTTTTCGAGCGAGCTGCCAAATGCGTAATCGGCCGTGAGGAAAAACCAATCCTTGCCGCCAGCGTCGACAATCGCCCCGCCAGTGCCACGCGCCACCGCCACGGTGTCGTAGGCATAGTGCACGTTATAGGGCGTGCACTCTTCATTGGTCAAGCGCGCCGTGGCTGCAGTGACTGCAAACATTGGCTTCTTTTTTTCCTGTGCGATTTTGGCGAGGGCCAGCGCAGCGCCTGAATTTGCACCAATCACCAGCATGTCAAGCCCTTGCTGGTCAAACCATTCTCTCGCTTTTGCCGAGGCCACATCCACCTTATTCAGGTGATCAGCGTACAAGAACTCGACTTTTTTGCCGTTGATGTTGCCGAAGTCCTGCACCGCCATCTTGATAGCCTCAACGCCGCCTTGGCCATCGTTGTCAGAGTAAACACCCGAGATATCGGTTAAGAATCCAACGCGGATCACGTCTCCGGAATACTGAGCGGTGGCGGGGGCCGAAGCGCCAATGGCTGCCGCTGCGCAGAGCGCTATTGCGCTGGACTTGAAAAGTTTTGTCATGATTCTGTCTCCTGTGATAATTTTATGATAGCGCTAACTTAAGCTGACTTTAAGCCCCACAGGCGCATCTGTCAATTGGTGATTGTGGATACACCTTCGAATTGACACATCATTGCTTCAACGATAGACTTAATGTTATCGATAACATTGAACCGAGAGCTTGACCCATGACCAACCCAACCATCGCAAGAACCCAAGACCCCCTCACAGCAGCCAACGCGCGCTTCAGAGCAGCTAGAACTGCCTTAACCATTGGTGAGCTTCAGGTGACCCCCATGCACCCATGCATCGGCGTGCGCGTTGAAGGCCTGGACCTGCGCCAGCCGCTGACTCAGGCGCAACGCATAGCGATCGAGGCAGCGATGGACAGGTTTGCGGTTTGCTATTTTCCTGGGCAGAAATTCGAGGATGAAGAACAGTTTGCGTTTGGCGCGCAATTTGGCAAGATAGAGGACGTTCCTACAGCTGTGGATCAAGAGCGCCGCCGCCTGGCGAACCGCCAGATCAATGACGTCTCTAACATCGGTGCTGACGGAAAGTTGATGCCGGCCGACGATCGACGCCGCATGTACAACCTGGGCAATTTACTTTGGCATAGCGACAGCAGCTTTAAAAACGTACCTGCGCACTACTCCATGCTGCATGCCCGAGTCATTCCGCCCGAAGGGGGTGAGACTGAATTTGCAGACATGCGTGCCGCCTGGACAGCTCTGCCCACCAAGATGAAGACGCGCATCAAGGACATGGTCTGCGAACACTCGGTGATCTTCTCGCGAGCACAACTGGGTTTTGACACTTTCAGCCCAGAGGAAATTGAGCGTTGCAAGCCCATTAAGCAGCGTCTTGTGCGTCGTCATGAAAGTTCTGATCAGCTGTCCCTCTTTCTCTCAGCCCACATCGGACGTGTGAACGGGATGCCGACACCAGAAGGCATGGCGCTGATTCGTGAGTTGACCGAATTTGCAACACAACCGGAGTTTGTCTACCAACATGTTTGGACAGCAGGCGACCTTGTGATCTGGGACAACCGCTGCACCATGCACCGTGGTCGCAATTATGAATCGTTGGTTTACCCGCGTGACCTACGACGTGTGACGGTGCAAGGCAACCGCTCGACGATGGAGGAGACAGTTTGAGCACGGCCGCTTCTACGGGCGATCTGCGATCAGTGCGATTTCGCCAATTGTTCAACGAAGGCCCTTTCGTTTGCATGGGTGCGCATGACGCCGTCACAGCGCTCCTTGCTCAGCAAGTCGGAGCAAAGGCTATCTATGTGAGTGGATTTGCTGCTTCGGCCATCATCGCCGGCCAGCCTGATATGGGCGTGCTGACGCAAACAGAGATGTTCGAACATATACGCCGCATTTGCCGAGTTAGCAAGATACCCGTGTTTGCCGATGCTGACACGGGGTACGGCAGCGTATTGGATGCCCAGCGCACCATGACGCTTTGGGAAGAAGCCGGCGCAAGTTGCCTGCACCTAGAGGACCAAGCCATGCCTAAAAAGTGCGGGCACTTCGCAGGCAAGCAATTGGTAACGAAAGAAGAAATGTGCAACAAACTGCGCGCCATGATCGCGGTGCGCAAAGATCCTAATTTCTTCATCGTTGCGCGCACCGATGCGATTGCAGTAACGGGACTGGAAGACGCGATGCAAAGACTCGAGGCTTATGCCGCCGCGGGCGCTGACGGCCTCTACGCCGATGCGCCAACCAGCGTTGAAATGCTTCGAGAAATTGGCCAACGGCTCAAGCCCCTAGGCCTGCCGGTGCTTTTCAACATGGCGCGCTCTGGCAAAAGCCCTTATCTCAATCTGAAGGAAGTGCACGAGCTTGGCTTCGCCTACGCGCTGTGCCCGATAGAGCCTATGTTTGCAATGCATAAAGCCGTCAAGGAGATGATGGAAGTCTTCATGCGCGAGGGTTGCGCCACCAATGCGGTGGCCGACCGCATGACAAGCTTCAAAGATTTCAATCAATTTATTGGCTTTGACGACGTGCTGGCTGCAGCCAAAGAATTTGGCGCCTAAATGGGAAGGAAACGGGCTGAGCCGCAAGTCTCAATGAAGGATGTTGCGCGCTTGGCTGGGGTTTCTACCATGACTGTCTCGCGCGCAATGCGCGATACACAATCCGTATCATCGGATGTTCATACGCGTATCATGAAAGTGATCGACATCATGGGCTATGTGCCCAACCGTGTGGCGGGCAGCCTGTCGTCTAGCCGAACGACTCTGGTTGCACTGATCGTTCCCAATTTGCGCAATGCGCTGCATGCTGAAACCATTCAAGGCATCTCGGACGTGCTGCACCAGCATGGTTTTCAACTGATGATCGCTGACTGTAGTAATTCTCTTGAACGTGAGGAACTACTGCTGCGCACCTTCATCTCGCAACAAGTCTGCGGTGTGATTCTGCACAACACTGAGCACAGTCCAGCAGTTGCACGCATGCTCAAAGCCAACAAGGTGCCTTGCGTTGAAACCGGAAACCTGACATCCAGCCCAATCGACATGACTGTGAGCTACTCCAACTACGAGGCTGGTAAGGCTGCGGCAGCGCATTTGGTGTCGCTCGGCTACACACGTCTGGCATTGGCCAGTCTTCCGACGAAAAACCGAGACAGAATTCGCGCACTGCGAAAAGGCTTTCTCGCGGGGGCTCGAAAGGCCGGCGTGCCAGTCAAGCCTGAACTGGCGCTGGAGGTTGGCCCAGGGCTGGCCAGCGGCGCACAGGCGCTCAATAAAATACTCGAAACTGCCCCCTCGGCGCAAGCTGGTTTTTTCGCAGGCGACGTACTTGGCATCGGCGCTCTGTTCGAATGCCAGCGCCGCGGACTCAAGGTGCCAGAGAAATTTGCCATCGTTGCATCGGATGATGGCGAGCTACTTCAAAGCACCGTCCCGACTCTCACCACGGTGCGCTATCCTCGGTATCAGATCGGTGTGCGCGCTGCCGAACTGATCATTGCACGATGTAGCGGAAAGCAAAGTGGCGCGCAAAGTGAGGATTTAGGCTTTGAGGTGATCCGACGCGGCAGCACTTAGGGCCTGCCCCCGCCCCCGCCACGATGGGAAAGTGCACAGACAAGCTTATTCTTGCAAAGCACGCAAAGTTTTGGCGCGTTGCATCGCGCCTGACGTCATAAACTGGATATCTGACCCTGCCGCGATCATCCGAACACCCAGCTTGACATACTTACCAACAATGGCCGCGTCGTTGATACCGCCCAAGCCCACGAAGCGGCCATGTTTTTGTGCAGCTGCCAGCACTTTGCACACGGCAGCATCGAAATCTGGATGTGTAAACTGCCCGTGAATGCCCATCTCTAATGTCAAGTCATTCGAACCGATCAGCAGTGTGTCAATGCCATCAACAGCGGCAATGGCATCGATATTTGCGATCGCTGTTGGCGTCTCGACAAGCAATGTCAGCATGTTGGCTTTGTCCATCTGTTGGATGGCCTCAGACAGAGGCGGTGCCTGAAAGTTAAAGTGCGGCAGCGTACCGATCACTGACCGATGGCCCATTGGTGAATAGCGCAACGAATCGGCAACATGCTTGGCCTGCTCGACAGTTTCAATGCGCGGCAAAATCACGCCAAGAGCGCCATTGTCCATCGCCTTGGCCGCCATGCGGATGTCCATAATTGGAGTTCGCACAATGGGTGCAATGCCCACTGCCAGCGCAGCTGAGCAGATCTGTGCAGCGACGTCAAGGGACATGGAGCCGTGCTCCAAATCAATGAACAGCCAGTCGTAGCCGCAGGCTGCCATTGCGCCAGCGATGTCCACCGTTCGTGCTTGGCGCAGCAGTACGCCCAAAGCCAGTTGACCATCTCGCATTTTATCTAGCGCAGAATTGCGGATCATATAAATCTCCTTTGGCTAATGAAACGTTGGACTTGACATCCATCATGACGAATCATAAACTATGAATGGTAACGCTAACATGCTTTTCAAAGCCGCAAATATCACGCTCATACCGGAAATGCAACTCACGTCGAGACCCTCTTGGAGACTAGCCAAATGATGAAATGCCTGACACTTGCCTTCACCACCACACTCGCCCTTGCATCAGCAAGCGCTAACTCACAAACAGCGGACAACTTCCCAGATAAGCCGATACGAATCATCGTAGCCAGCGCAGCAGGTGGCGCCTCGGATATCGTTGCGCGCATCATGGCCGACAAACTGCAGCAAAAGTTCGGTCAGCCGGTCATGGTCGAAGCCAAGCCAGGCGCAAACGGAAATATTGCTGCCGACTATGTGGCAGGATCGGCAGCCGATGGCTACACGTTGATGATGGGAACCATTGGCGTCATGGCAATCAATTCATCGTTATACAAAGGCGTTAAATTCGACCCGATACGCGATTTCGCTCCAGTGGCGCGCTTGGTGTCGTTTTCCAACATTCTGGTGGTGCGCTCCACACTGCCCGTTAACTCCGTCAAAGAACTCATTGAGTACGTGAAAGCACGGCCCGAGACAGTGACTTACGGCTCACCTGGCGCTGGTGGTTCACCTCACATGTCGATGGTGATGTTCAACCAAATGGCCGGCCTTAAACTCGTCCACGTGCCATACAAAGGCGCCGCTCCGACACTGACCGACTTGATGGGCGGCCAGATTGACTTGGCTTTCAGTGACCCGCTGCTGACTACACAGCATCTGAACGGTGGACGCATCAAGGCGCTTGCGGTCAGTGGCAGCAAACGAATGAAATCTGCTCCGAATATTCCAACGGTGGCAGAAGGCGGCCTGCCGGGCTATGCGGTGAGTGGCTGGCTTGGCATTGTTGCGCCGAAGGCTACATCGCCGGCGCGAATCGCCAAGTTGCATGCAGCACTGAACGAAGCATTGGCCATGCCCGATGTGCAAGCCAAGATGGCTGAACAAGGTGCTGAAATCATTCCTGGTACGCCACAAGAATTTGGCGATTTCATCAAGGGTGAGTACACGCGATGGAAAAAAGTCATAGCGGATGAGAAGCTCTCGGCCGATTGAAAATTTCACGCGAATTTAAGACCCCACTATTCAAAAGAACACACCATGTTGACAGCAAATGATGTAACCACTAAAGCCGATGACAAAAAGTCAGTGCATAAAACCCAAACTGGCGCTGAAGTACTGATTGAACACATTTTTGCTAGAGGCGTGAAGAACATCTACGGCATTCCGGGTGGTGACTGCAGCTTGGACATCATGGATGCAGCCGAGAAGGCAGGTATTCGCTTTATCCTCACGCGCACAGAAAATGCCGCCGCGATGATGGCCTGCGCTGAGGCGGAAGTGACGGGCACACTGGGTGTGGTGCTCACCACGCGCGGCCCAGGAGTTGCCAATGCAGCCAATGGGGTTGCATACGCCAGTCTTGACCGTGTGCCCATGCTCTTCATCAGCGACGGATATGAGAACAGCCAAGCCTTCGTGAGTCACCAGCGCTTTGATCAGGTTGCCATGCTCGCGCCAGTGACCAAAGGCGCGCTGCGCTTGGACGAAACCACAGCCCTTCCAGCAATTGACGGACTGCTTGATCTTGCAATGTCGGGGCAACAAGGCCCCGTCTACATTGAGGTCACTGGCAATGGCATGCGCAATACCATCGCAGCTGGATCACTGCCGGTACGTCAATCGCAGACCGGTTATTGCGCACCAACTGACCAGGCCCTCGAAGCGGCCAAGAAGCTTCTTGACAATGCCAAGCGCCCTATCTTTGTGATAGGACTGCAATGCCGAGATATGAAAGTAGCACAAGCACTGCGCACATTTGCACACAAACTCAAGTGCCCCGTTTTCTCAACCTATAAAGGGAAAGGAGCGATGCCTGAGGCCGACCTTCAACTAAGCGGCTACTTCATAAACGGCGCAGCCGAGGAAGACATCTTTAGATCAGCCGACCTGATCATCATGTTCGGTGCCGATCCGGTGGAGTTTCCGCCAACAGCATTCAAGTTCACCAAAACGCCAGTACTGGAGTTCACATCGGCTCAATTTATGCGCAATGTCTACCAACCAGCGCTGAGTGTGGCAGGTGACCTGGCAGTGGCCGGTACAAAAATGACAGCGCAAGTCAAGACCAGCACCTGGACTGAAAAAGAACTTGTCAACATCAAGTCACACATGTTGTCCCGAGCAGCCGCGAACGAAGGAGGCCCGATCACACCTCAACTTCTGGTGGAAACCACATGCAACATGATGCCCATCGATGCACGCTGCACAGTCGACGCCGGAGTGCACATGCTGTCGGTGGTCGCCCACTATGAAGCCAAGCAGCCACGTGAATTACTGATCTCGCGTGGCCTGGCGACCATGGGCATTGCCCTGCCCGCAGCCATTGGAATGGCCATGGCAGACCCTGACCGTCATGTCGTTGCCTTCACAGGTGATGGTGGCCTGATGATGTGTTCAGCAGAGCTAGCCACAGCAGCTGAACTGGGATGCAAAATTACCGTTGTTGTTTTCAACGATTCTGCGATCACCATGATTGGCTTAAAGCAAAAGAGTCGACAGTTCGATCGAATTGGAATGGACTACCAGCATACCGATTTTGCAATGGTTGGCAGGGGCTTCGGCTGTGAAGGTTTTCGGGCGACAACCGCCGAAGAACTCAAAAACTCTCTGGCCAAAGCATTTGCCTGCAAGGGCCCCACCGTGGTGGACGCAGTGCTAGACCCCAGCGCCTACCGCCAGCAGCTTAAATCGCTCCGTGGCTGACAAATATTCGACATTGCGCGAAGAGGTTCGCGCCTTTATCAAAGTACACGGCCACAAGTCCCCGCCTGCAGGCGGCGGCAGGAAGAAACCGGACAACCTCACGCGTGCTTGGCAGGCCTTGATGGTCGAAAACGGCTACGTGGCTCGATCGGTTCCGCGCGAGTACGGGGGCTTTGGAGCCGAACCCGACATCCTAGAGTCAATTTTAATTGCCGAGGAATTCTCGAGTGCCAACCTGCATCAGGGCATCATGAACCAAGGCATCAGCATGTTTGTGCCAACGCTGCTCGAGGTGGGCACCGAGCAGCAGCGCAGCGACTGGGTGCGGTCAACCATTCGCGGTGAGATTATCTGGTGTCAGGGTTATTCGGAGCCAGGTGCAGGCAGCGACCTTGCGGCCATCAACACGCGTGCCGAAGTGGACGGAACGGACTTCGTGGTCAATGGTCAGAAAATCTGGACCAGTTCGGCACATTACGCCGATATGATGTTCCTGCTCTGCCGCACCGAACCGGGAACAGCCAAACATGCGGGCCTGTCTTACCTCATCTTGTCAATGAAGACACCAGGCATTGAGGTTCGCCCACTCAAAACCATGACAGGTTCCGAATTCAATGAGGTTTTTTTCACCGACGTGCGTGTGCCTATGAGTCAAATTATCATGGGACGCGGACAAGGTTGGATGGTCTCCAACATCACTCTCAAATACGAGCGGGTGGCAGTGGGCAATGTCAACAAACTGGTGCATCGATTACAACGGCTTGTCACACTGCTGCAAGGTCAGAAAGTGGATGGCGTTGCGCTGATCCAGCTCGCAGAATACCGCATACGTTTGCTAAAACTTCAAGGTGAAGTCATGGCTTGGAAAGCACACAACCTGCGGCTGCTGCATGAACAAGCAAGTGACGTCGATTCAGGCGTGAAGCGAATGATCGTTAAGTACGGCGGAACAATGACAGCGCACCGACTTTCGGCCTTGGCTGTCGATGCGCTGGGTGCAGCCGGCACTGCGTTCGAGCCTCGCGGTGAAATGGGGCAGGATGATGAGGTCACCAACTTGAACACCGACTACCTTTATGACATTGGCCTTTTGATAGGCGGAGGCACTTCAAACATCCAGAAGAACATCATCGGTGAGCGCGGGTTGGGATTGCCGAGGGAACCAAAAACGCTGGCCATTTCACCTGCTCCTGATAAACCAGGAGCGGCCACATGAATCATGGTTTGACAGACGAACAATTGGCTCTGGAGGAAGCGGTAAAGCGTTTCCTCAGTGAGACTTTGACGCTCAACCGACTGCGCACCTTTGTAGCGTCTGACTGCGCATTTGATAAGCCACTGTTGCAAGGCTTGAATCAAATGGGTGTGCCAGGGTTGATGACACCGCAGGAATTTGGCGGAAGCGGTCTGGGCTTCATGGAAGCCGCACTTGTGGCAGAGCAATTTGGCGCGGCCGCTGCCCCTGCTCCCTTTATCAGCACCGTGGTCATGGCCACACAGGCGTTGTTGCTGACCACCAACGAAGATGCACGCAAAGAATGGTTACCACGCATCGCGAGCGGCCAAGTACGTATGGCAGTGGGATTCGCATCGCCACTATCAGGGCAGATCGGAGAAAATCATGCGGTGATGATTGCCGGCAAACTCAACGCGAAGTTGACGGCGATGTTAGAAGCAGATGGCGCAACCCACCTGTTGGTGTTCACAGCCGATGGTAGTGCCGCCATCGTCGATGTTTGCGATGTGCGTTTTGAGACTCAAGCCAGCGTCGATATGACGCGGC
>Ga0114977_10000983_pt1 | contig 18821 bp, 13 predicted proteins | sample S_130805_MF_Meta_FD_87026 | JGI IMG/M metagenome (GOLD analysis project Ga0114977, IMG submission 87026) | Freshwater microbial communities from Lake Simoncouche, Canada to study carbon cycling - S_130805_MF_MetaG | ecosystem: Environmental > Aquatic > Freshwater > Lake | place: Lake...
AGCGTCGTGTTTTAAATTTATTAGATGGTGGTTGTCTATTACCACTAGGGATTTATTGTGATGCAGAATTAAATGATTTAGATAGAAAATTATTTAAAGTTTGGGTTTCAGTTGCTGAAACAGCTACTTCGCAACCCAAACAATTATATTACGAAACTACAAATACAGAAGATTTACCTGAAAAAATAGTAGAACACATTCATCGCATTACTGGAAAATCAATTTTCATATCACGCGAAACGCAAGAAAGCAGCACACTTAACAGATGGTTAACTAATTTAGGATTTACTGTAGAAAACAAAAGTTTAATTGATTTAAAAAAATTAACGATCAAATTTTTACCAAGAACTGATTGGTTATTTTTTAGCAGCAAACATGCCGTAGAGTTTTTCTTTATGCAAAAACCAGACATTGGCACAACTAAAATTGGATGCATCGGAAAATCAACTTCACAAAAAATTCGTGAGTTAGGCTTAAAAGCTGATTTTATTGGGCAAAGTACTGACACTAAATTAGTGGGGAAACAATTTTCGGCACGCGTTGGATTAGGAACTGTTGTATTTCCAGTTGCTCGCGAAAGTATGCGCACCATTCAATGGCAATTTCCTAAGCAACAAAACGTGATTGATTTACCAATTTACGCAGCTTTAAAAGTACCACATGTTATTGCCGAAAACACTGAAATATTAGTTTTTACAAGTCCTAGCAATGCTGAATCCTTTTTAGAAAAAAATGCGATTCTTCCAAATCACAAAATTATTGCAATGGGAGAAGCAACTCAAAAATCCTTATTAAAAGCAAAAGTAAAAGCATCACAAATTACAATGCCCTATACATATGATGATTTAGGGATGTTTAGAGCAATATTAAACGTGTTATGACGCCATTTCAAAACCCAACCATATATATTGGAGGTTTACAAATAGATGAACCTATAACAGTTTTAACCGATTTGATTTTTTGCGCTGTTTGTTTTTATGCTTTTTTTAAAACAATCAAGATATCAAACATAAGAGCCATAAAATTATATAGTTTATTTTTCTTTACAACAGGAATATCTACACTCATTGCAGCTTTAGTTGGTCATGCTTTTTTATACCATTTTGGGAAAGACGCAAAAATATATGGTTGGGTATTAGGAATTATATCAATTGCATTTTCTCAATTTGCAGCCATATTTCACACAAAATCAATTTTAAAAGATAGATTATTTAAAGCATTTTTTATAATATCGTGTATAGAAATTATATTAGCATTTATAGCTACTTTTTACTTTTGGTCATTTGTTGTTGTTCTAATTCATACAACATTTTCACTTTTAATAGTTGCAACTTCATTAGAATTTATAAAATATAAAAAAACTAAATCAGAACTAAGTAAACAAATCCTTTATGGTGTTGGATTTGCAATCATCGCTTCTTTATGCCATTTATTTAAACTTGGTTTTGGCATTTGGTTTAATCATCTAGATGTAAGTCATGTTTTTATGACAATAAGCATTTACTCTATGTACCTTGGAGTGAAAAATTTTAAAACAATAAAACATTAAAATATATTATGATAACAAATCGCCCAAGAAGAAATCGCAAATCGGAGGTTATCCGAAATATGGTTCAAGAAAACACAGTAAGTGTAAATGATTTTATTTTTCCATTATTTTTAATTGATGGGAAAAACAAAACAACTGAAGTAAACTCAATGCCTGGAATTTTTAGATTTAGTCCTGATTTAATTTTAAAAGAAATTGAGTCTTGTATGAAATTAGGAATAAAAGCATTTGATGTTTTTCCTAGCATCAACAATAAATTAAAAGACAAACGTGCTACAGAAAGTTTAAATAAAAACGGATTGTATTTAAAAACATTAACCCAAATAAAAAAAGAATTTCCTGAAGCCTGCATTATGACAGATGTTGCGATGGATCCTTATAGTAGTGATGGACATGATGGCTTAGTTGAAAAAGGGGAAATTGTAAATGATAAAACTCTTGCAATTTTAGCGAAAATGGCTGTAGCACAAGCTGATTGCGGAATTGACATTGTGGGGCCAAGTGATATGATGGATGGAAGAGTTGGCGTTATTCGCGAAGCACTTGATAAGGCTGGACATACAAATGTTTCAATCATGAGTTACACGGCTAAGTTCGCAAGTGGATTTTATGGTCCTTTTAGAGATGCATTAGATAGCGCACCGAAATTTGGAGATAAAAAATCCTATCAAATGAATCCAGCAAACAGCAAAGAGGCCTTAATAGAAGCGCAATTGGATACAAATGAAGGGGCAGATTTTTTAATGGTTAAGCCTGCTTTATCATATCTTGATGTAATTAAAGATTTAAGTACAAACTTTGAATTACCGATTGCAGCCTATAATGTAAGTGGCGAATATTCAATGGTAAAAGCTGCTGCTGCAAAAGGGTGGATTGATGGAGACAAAGTAAGTGAAGAAATATTATTAAGCATTAAACGAGCAGGAGCATCTATTATCTTAACTTATTTTGCTAAAGAATGGGCAATAAGAAATAAGTAAAAGAAAATAATTTATTGAAATTACTTGATTACAAATCTGCCACAAAGTCCTATAAAACCTGTGGCATAATAATCGTACAATTAAGACTATATAATTACTATTTACTATGAGTTTTTTCGAACAATTTACAAATATGCCCTTTGAACCTATCATTGATGACGATAGTGAATTTATACCATTACTTTCGACTGAGGATGAAGATAATATGCACGCAGAAAAAGTGCCTACATTACTGTCAATATTACCGCTTCGAAATACGGTTTTATTCCCAGGCGTAGTTATACCAATTACAGTTGGTAGAGATAAATCCATTAATCTCATAAAGGATGCTTTTAAGGGTGATAAAATAATAGGTGTTGTATCTCAAAAAAACGATACTGTAGAAGATCCAAGTCAGGAAGATTTAAATTGTGTTGGAACAGTAGCACAAATATTAAAAATGTTACGTATGCCCGATGGCAATACAACGGTTATTATTCAAGGTAAAAAAAGATTCAGAATAAAAGAGTTCACGCAATCAGAGCCATATTATAAAGCGAAAACAGAAAGTTTTGAAGAAACTCGTCCTGAAAAAAATGACGAAGAATTTGAAGCAATTGTTTCTAACTTAAAAGATACGGCTTTACAAATTATTCAAAAATCATCACAAATACCAACAGAAGCAGGCTTTGCATTAAATAATATTGAAAGCCAAAATTTTATGGTGAATTTTATTTCATCAAACATGAATGCAACGGCAACAGAAAAACAAAGTATGTTGGAAGTGCCAAATTTAAAAGAACGAGCAACGCTTGTTTTATCTCACTTAATTAAAGAATTACAAAAACTAGAATTAAAAAATCAAATTCAAAATAAAGTAAAAGTTGATTTAGATAAAGAACAACGTGATTATTTTTTACACCAACAAATAAAAACGATTCAAAAAGAACTTGGTGAAAAAAGCCATGAGCAAGATATTGAGGAGTTAAGAGCAAGAGCCGTTAATAAAAAATGGAGTAAAGAAATTGCTGAACTTTTCGAAAAACAAATAAATAAACTTGCTCGTATGAACCCTAATTCTGGTGAGTTTGGTGTACAAACAAATTATGTTGAACTTTTATTAGATTTACCATTTGGAGAATACACAACTGATAATTTTGATTTAAAACATGCGGAAGATATTTTAAATGAAGAACATTTTGGTTTAGAAAAAGTGAAAGAACGCATCATTGAACACTTAGCCGTTTTAAAATTAAAAGGTGATTTAAAATCTCCCATCATTTGTTTGTACGGTCCTCCAGGAGTTGGAAAAACATCATTAGGGAAAAGTGTTGCAAAAGCTTTAAACAGAAAATACGTTAGAATGAGTTTAGGTGGGTTGAAAGATGAAAGTGAAATACGTGGACACCGTAAAACATACATTGGAGCAATGCCTGGACGTATTTTACAAAGTTTGAAAAAAGTACAAACTTCAAATCCAGTTTTTATTTTAGATGAAATTGATAAAATTGGTTCAGACTATCATGGAGATCCATCATCTGCTTTATTAGAAGTATTAGACCCAGAACAAAACACAACCTTTTACGATAATTTTTTAGAAACTGAATACGATTTAAGTAAAGCATTATTTATAGCAACCTGTAATAATTTATCTACCATACAACCTGCATTACGCGATAGAATGGAAATAATTGAAGTAAGTGGTTATACGGTTGAAGAAAAAATTGAAATTGCAAAACAACATTTATTACCAAAACAAGTTGAAGAAAATGGTTTAAAAAAAGTGCAATTAAAATTAACTGATAAACAATTAGAATATATTGTAGAAAATTATACTGCTGAAAGTGGCGTACGTGGTTTAGAAAAAAAGATTTCTAAAGTTGCTCGCTACCTTGCGGTACATGTTGCTAAAAATGAAAGCTTACCGAAAATCACAGAAGAATCAATTACGAAAATTTTAGGGCCATCACACGAAAAATCAAAATATCAAGGCAATGATGTTGTTGGAGTTGTAACAGGCTTAGCTTGGACGCAAGTTGGTGGCGATATTTTATACATTGAAACAAGTTTATCTAAAGGAAAAGGTTCTAAATTAACCTTAACCGGCAACCTTGGTGATGTGATGAAAGAAAGTGCAACACTCGCATTAGAATTTATAAAAGCACATAACGAAGAATTAAATATTGATTCTGAATTATTTGAAAACCATAATATTCACATTCACGTACCTGAAGGAGCAACTCCAAAAGACGGACCAAGTGCAGGAATTGCAATGCTGACTGCTTTGACCTCAGCGCTTACAAAACGTAAAGTTAAAAAGCATTTGGCTATGACAGGCGAAATTACATTACGTGGAAAAGTATTGCCTGTAGGTGGAATTAAAGAAAAAATATTGGCAGCTAAACGCGCGGGCATTAAAGAAATTATTTTATGCGAAGATAACGAAAAAGATATATTAGATATTAAACCTGAATATTTAAAAGGTTTAACATTTAAATATGTAACCCAAATGGTGGAAGTTTTACAACTTGCATTATTAAAATAAAAAAAATCACAAAAAATAAAACTGTATTAGAAAGTTTATTCAACTATCTAATACAGTTTATTCGCTAGCATTACTATCCAAAACGTATCTTAGCCTTGTTTTGTAATAAAATTCAGCTTTAATTTCCTTTATAACATCCTCTGCTGTTTTACCTTTTTCAATAACCCTTTTCAAACTAAGAATGTCAAATTGAGTAGTAATTTTTTCAACTTTTTGTTTTTTTACATACGCATATGCTAAACTTTTTGTTTTTGTTTTTGAATCAACTCGATCATAAAAATAAATAACTCCTTCTTCTCTATTATTTATTACGGGCTCTTTTCTAAAATAAAAAACACTGTCTGGTTTTTCTTTTTCTTTAACAATAGAATTCTCACTATTATCAACCTCTTCATAAATAATGCTATTTTCTATTTTTGTTTTACAAAAATCCTCTTGCGATAGTAACGATTTATCAAATTTATCTAACATTTTCATTTTAGATAATTCAATATAAGTTTTCAGCAAAGTGCTTTTATTTTTACTAAAATATCTCCATACAGTATCATTTAAAGGTATTTTATTATTATTAGCAATTAAATAAATATTTAGTAGTATTTGTTCATCCTTAATCTTAAATAATTTTTCAAAGTATTTTTTTACTGCAACATTTGAATTATAAAATGGAGCAAGAATAACAGCATGGTTTTCTATCATATTAAAATAGCTCGGGTAAATTTTTTTGCCCCTTACACTATCAATTTCAGAGCTCTGAAGCGTATAATAATCTATTAGATTTTCCCCTAACTCTTCTTCTGCATATGATTTACCAGCTTTAATAGCTGATGTATTATAACGTTTCAATTCATTATTTGCTTCAGCAATTAGTACAGGTAGATTTACTTGATATTTAGTGCTCGGAATAATATTACGTATAACTAAGTCGGCAAATAAATTATTTATTGGGGTTTTATATTCTTCAAAAGAGGTTAATGATAGTAAATCAGGAAAAAAGTTAGCGCAAAGTTCCAAGCTATCATTTAATGGAGACAAAACATTTGAAATATTTTCTTCATTACCTGTTAATGGTGTTTTGTTTTTAAGTAATTCAAATAAAGTATTATAACTTGCTTTTGTTTTTAAAAGACCTAGCCCTTTTATTATACAAATTTGTAAGTAACTACTATCCTCAAAATAATTATAAAGATCCTTATAAACAGGGATTATTTTTTCGTCTCCCATATCACCAACATTAACTAATAAAGTAGCTTTATTATCTTCATTTAATTTCAAAAAATCATTTGACTTAATAAAATCAATTATTTGCTTTGAGAATTTTTTGTCTATTATATTATTTTCTAGTGTTTGTCGAGCTGCATATTTTATTGTTGTATCAGTCGAATTTAAATCTTTTAGAAGTGTAGCTGTTTTGTTTTCGAAAATAGGTTGTGATAATAATGTATCCTTATGTTTAAAGGATTTTAAAAATCCATCTGCCCAACCAGTAGTTCCAGTCGATGAGTCGCATACAGCAGATAAACAAAACAAAAGGCCATCTTTTAAAATATATTTTCGTTTTATCATGTTAGAAGTGGCTGTGTCTTTCAATACCATTTCATAAGTTTCAGTTTTATCGTTTTTAGAATAAATAGGTTTCGAAATTATATAGGTATAATTTGATTTCAAGTATTTATTTATATCATCCCAAAATGTTTTTGAATCTCTATAATCATAATCATTATATTTTTCATATTCAATATTAATATGCTCGCCTGAAGATGGCGAATAATATGACTTTGATTTAGACTCGAAATTATAAGCAGTACTAATCAGTTTTTTGTTTTTCTTATTTTCAATATCAGCATAAAAAGAGGCCATTCCTTCTTCAAATAAATTTTTATCTTCAGGCACTAATTCATCAGTTGCAGTAAATGCATAATTATCATCGGTTATGGTTTTCAATTCATTGATGTGTTTAAAATCAATTATTTTAAATGAATTAAAAAAATCTTGTGGTTTTTTATTACTTTGATTTACATCGACTAAAGCAAATGCTAAATAATAATGAGAACCTTTTATAAATAGTTTACCGTAAAATGTTTTATTTAATTTTTTATTTAATCCCGAAAAATTAATGCATGATAAATTTTGTTCACGAGTAATTTCACGAGTAATTTCAGCTTCGTAGCCAAAGTTTTTTAATGTGCTATTACACAATATATTTAATTCAAAAGTATCTTCTTCTAAATAATAAAAGTCATGGTAATAATAATTCATAACACCATAACAAATGCCAGTATTTTTATCTTGAGTAAATAATTCTTCTGCTAAACCTTGGTATCCAGTTTTTTTATTATTAATGTATTTATAAGTTGACGGAATATTGACAGAGAAGCCTTTTGTTGCTGGAGAAAAAACTTGTAATGATTCTGATTTTTTAGGAATAAATTTAATAGATTCAAAAAAACGTGCCGCTTCAGTTCCATTAATATAATCACCTTTTCCACTCATTTTAAAAATGATAATTTCATTTTCTGTAAAATATATTTGATAACGCTGCAGATCGCTTCTCTTTGTTTTATTAATAATATCAATACCCCTTATTCCATTTGAAGCAATTATTTCTTTTTTAGAAATTATTTTTCCTGGAATACTTTCATACAACAAACTATCAATTTTTAAAATCAATTTATCTGAATTATAATTGAAAAGTGAAGCGTATGTAGCTTGCCTAGATATTGTATAATATGATCCATTGGCCATATCAGTAGTTAAGACAAAAGAATAACCCTTTAAATTTGCCAAACTAACTGGCGCTTCATGTAAATCGAAAGTAAATAAAGAATCGGCTGCGTATTGTTTTGTAACAGAAAGTTTTTTTACAATATCGTCAATTTTCTCTTTTTGTTTAATTCCTCTTTTTGAAGCAATGTTAGACATTGGCCTTAATTTATAGCCCATTTTTCTTAGTAATTCAATTACTCCAGCTTCACCAGGAAGATGAGCGGCACCTATTCCAGAAAAAACACTTCCTGTTTTACTAACTGAATCAATATTATGAGCCAAAATAACATTACGATCTTCAATTAAATATTTTTGAGTATTTTTTGTGAAATGAACTAAGCGAGTTAAACTATCTAAAGCATCTAAATCGCCTAATCTATATGAGTCATCAATTTGATCTTGCACTTTATAATAATCATACTTTACCCTTGTTTCATCATAATCTTCATCTGGATCCTTAACTGAAGATTTTGTAGCCATTATTAACGATGTATTAAAATCTTCGAGACTCACAATTTTTTTATTCAGTTTAGAGCCAACCTTATAAATATATAAATCTATATAGGTCGATTCTTCATGATCGTTTTTATTATTGTTATTCCGATAAAGAAGGTTATTAATGATGTCGGGATCATTTGCAATAATTTCCATATATCTTTTATTGCTTGTTGGCTCAATTTTAAAAGCATCTTTATAAAAATTTGCATTTTCAAAAGTGTTTGGATTATTAAATTGTTCTAGTAATCCAATGGTTTTCATGTTGCTTAGCCATTGATCTGGATTAGATTCTAAACCTACAGAATTTACACTTGAAAGTGCGACAAAAAAAGAATCAGATAAATGAAAGGCAAGCTTACTGCTTACATGCATTGTGCCATATAAATAAGATGGCTTAGTTAGTCCATTTCCTGTTATTTCCCAAAGCAAACTAGGGTACTTTTTTTGAGCAAAATTATTTACAAAACAAAAAACAAATAATAAAATAAAAAGATTTTGCTTTATTTTTAAGAACAAGAAATTCATAAGAAAAGATTTTAAATAATTGAAAGATACAATAATATGATTAAACTCTTTAGAAAAAAAAGATAAAAATTCTAAAATTTCAATCTGGCTTGCAACTTCAATTCGGTTTTTTTATTCCCGTTAATTTGGTTTAAACTTCCTGCTTGCAAAACGGTTTGATTATCATAAATATTTTGTGCTACACGAACCCAAATTTCAAAATTACGGGTAATATCCCAATTTACCATAATATAAGCACGCTGCCCTTTGTAGTAAAGTGCAGGAACTGAATACCCATAAAGGACATCATTTTCATAAATATAAACTCTACTATCATAACCCTGAGTGTCAAACACAGCGTATCTTGCGGTAATTGAAATTGGTTTACCAACTTTTTTATAAATAATATCTTGGGCAAAAGCTACACCAACTTCATCAGGTTCATCTGCTTTATTTACATGTGTATATTCAACCCTAGATTTAATTTTAAAATCGGGTGATAATTGTGCGGATAAATTATAACGGTAATTATATTGAACATAAGGCACTAAATAATCGTATGCATTATCAACTACACTATTCTGAAATTTGGTGCGATGTCTAAATCGAAAAGACATGTCAATTTTTTTTGTTGGCGTATAATTTAATTGAGCAAATAGATCTCTTCCATTAGAAGGGGCACTTGCGGAAGACTTTAGCCAATCAAATTTATATTGATCTAAAAATAAAGAAAATGTAACTGATTTAAATAATTTCGCTTCCATCCCAATGTAAATACTTTTTTCATTTTGCGGAAGTGTATTTTCGGCAATTGCATTACCATATAAGTTTTGGAAATTTTTTTCAAAATTACGGTAATGAGCCATAAATGTCAGTTTTGGATCAAGCGCTACAATTAAACCTTGACAAAAAGCTTTTCCTCCATTTTCACTCATCGAATATTCTCCAAACAAATTGGCATTTTTATATACATAGCTATAATCAATTCCACCAACAAAATTATGTTTGCCTTGATAATCGAATTTATTATATAAACTTGGAGCCCTAATCAATTCAGCACTTAAATTCATGTTTTGAACTGTTGCGCCAATATGTAAATTTCGTTTATTATATGCGGCGTTTGCGCCTAAAATGGTTTGCGTAATTGTTCCTTTATCTTCTAATAAATTATTTGTATTATGTAATCCTCCTAATTCCAAACTACTTACACCAACTACATCAATTTCGCCATTTGTAACAGTATCAATTATCGTTGCATTTGCATCTACTTTTTTATAAGAAACTAACCCTGTAAATTCAAAGTTTTTCAGCTTAAAAGTTCCTGCAGCTCCTCTAAAAAAACGATTTTCATCAAATGAATAATAGGGTTTGATTCCAATTCCATATCGTTTAATATTCATAGGCGAAGCTGATTTACCAAATGCAAATCCTTGCCAAAGCGTCAAGCCTTGTCCGAATGTAGCCTGATAATCTCCTAGTACAAGTGTTTTTACAAATCTAATATTTTTGATTGCAACATGTCCGCTATAAAAATCAAACCCTTGTTTTTGTGTTCCTTTAAAAAATTGTTCGCCGGCATCTTTTTCACCACTCAAAGCAAAACTAACAGCATTGTTATATTGAAAACGGTAGCGAGCAAAAATCCGATTTGGATCGCCCAAATAGTAAGAGTTTGGCTTGGTTGCTTTTGTTAAACTATCTGGTGTAAAATAACCAGATTGTTTTTCTAAAACACGTTGCATTCTCATAACAAATTCATGCTTACCATCTTTAAACATTTCTTTAGTACTGAAAAAAGTTGAATTAAAATTATTACTAACATATACGAAAGGCACAATTTTTTTAATGGTTGTTAAATCAAATCCATCAATACTTTGCAATTCATATATAGTCATTAGGTAACCATTTTTTTCACGATGCTTTATTAAATTATTAATTTGAATATCAGTTAATAATTGCATTTCTAAAAGCTCTTCCTTCTTTGCTCTATTTAAATTAATTGGGTGAGATTTTAAATACGTGTAAATCTCTGTTAGATTCGATAAATCGCCATCCTCGGATTGCATTTGTTCAGACAACAATTCTACATTTTGATTAATTTGCTCATCAACCTGCTCATTGTTTTTTGGGACAACAGTATCTATTTGCGCATAGCTACTCAAACAGAATAAGCTACTAACAAAAATAAATATGTAATTTTTAATTTTAATAAACCTCAGCTTTATTATTTAATTTATGGTTGAATTGTTGGCTTTGAATAATTTTTTCCAAACGCATAACTTAATCCAATTTGAGGAGACAATCCCAAAATAGAATGATACATTGAACTAATGTCAATCTTTAATCCTTGATAATTAACCCCAATTCCGAAAGAAGCTTGAGTTGGATATGTTGCGCCACCGACCCTTAAATAAACTAGCGAAGAGGGGTTGTATTCTATTCCCCCTTTTACATTAAATTTTTGAGCTGATGTTTTTTCTGCTTCCGCAACTAAAAAAACTTTTTTGGAGAAAATATATTGTGCTCCAAATTTAAAAATGGTTGGCACTTTTTCATTATTATAATTAGTAATTGAAACTCTAAATGGATTATAAATATGAGTTGCAATAGTTAATTGTGGCAACAATTTAATGTTTAATCCAAGGGATCCAGTAAATGCATTTGCTTGCCCGTAAATGTCGGCTATTTTAGTGTTTAAATAATCAAAACCAACACCCAACGAAATAGTTTCACTCAGTTTCATTCCATAACCTAAAGTAACATGTGATTCGCGATATAATTTATATCCAATTGAAGAATACGCTAAACTAAAAGTTCCCTTTTTGATTGGAACAACGGCAGCGAAACCACTTTGAGATAATTCTTTTACAAAAAAACGATTTTCGTAAAAAGCTCCCACATCAGCTTGTCTCACAAAACCTAAACTACCTTGATTATTACGAGAACTCCAAACATCATGTAAACAGGAAGACGAATGACCCAAGGCCGCAGAACGAGGCCCAATTGGACCATCTCCATTTGAAGCTAAAAATGAGAAGGGTAAACAAATAATTAATAGTGAAAATTTAGTCATATAAATTTATAAATGATTATGTATTCCATTGTTACCAAATATAAGATTTTGGCATGAATAACAAAATTATTTAATATGAAGGGATTATTAAATAATTGAGAACAATTTTAATAAATAAACTAATCTACACTAAACAAACTGTCAACAAATTCCGTACGATTAAATACTTGTAAATCATCCATTTTTTCACCAACACCAATATACTTTACTGGTATTTTAAACTCGTCAGAAATACCAATAACTACGCCACCTTTAGCTGTTCCATCCAATTTTGTAAGAGCTAAGGCAGTTACATCTGTTGCGGCAGTAAATTGTCGACATTGCTCTATTGCATTTTGTCCAGTACTTGCGTCTAAAACTAAAAGGACATCATGAGGTGCGTCAGGAATTACTTTTTTCATCACCATTTTAATTTTGGTGAGCTCATTCATTAAATTTATTTTATTGTGCAAACGTCCAGCTGTGTCAATAATAACAACATCTGCATTTTTTGCTTTTGCGCTACTTAACGTATCAAATGCAACGCTTGCGGGATCTGCATTCATACCTTGGCTCACAATATCAACGCCTACTCTTTGGCTCCAAATAGTAAGTTGTTCTACTGCAGCAGCTCTAAATGTATCAGAAGCGCCTAAAACAACATTATAACCAGCTTTTTTAAATTGATATGCTAATTTTCCAATAGTTGTAGTTTTACCAACGCCATTTACACCAACAACCATAATTACATAAGGACGTTTATCAGCGGGAATTTCAAAAGAAGTAGTGTCTGTTGAATTATTTTCGGTTAATAAATTTGCAACTTCTTGTTTTAAAACGGTGTTTAATTCGGAAGTACTAACGTATTTATCTTTAGCAACACGCTCTTCAATACGTTTAATTATTTTTAAAGTCGTATTTACACCAACGTCACCAGATATTAACACTTCCTCTAAATTATCTAAAACATCAGAATCTACTGATGTTTTACCCGCAATAGCCTTCGCTAGTTTACCAAAAAAACTTTCTTTAGTTTTTAATAATCCTTGGTTTAAACTTTCTTTTTCTTTTTTACCAAATAATTTATCAAAAAAACCCATACTATTATAATTCAAATGAAAGTTTAACAGTGATGCTAGCTGTTTTATGTTTAGCTTTTGTGTTAAATGAGCCTCCCCAAGAATAATCTTCGTTTGTGTTTTGCCCTGTTATTTGAAAAACACCCATTTCAGCACCTTTTAATTTTCCAATACTGCTATTCGCGTTTTCAGTTACAGTTTGAGCGCGTTTCAAGGCATCTTGAGTCGCACTTTTTAAAAGTTCTAATTTTAAATCAGCTAATTTGGTATAATAATAATCAGGTTCGTTAGCCGTGAACTCAATTCCCTTTTCAATTAAATCTCCAATTTCTTTCGTCGATTTTTCTACTGCACTTAGATTTTTTGATTCAATAATAACTTCTTGAAGCAGATTATAGCCTTCAAAAATATTACCAGAAGGGTTACCTTCGTTATTAAATAATTGTTTGTAATTTCTGGTAATTTTCAGTGATGAAAATGAAATTTCATTTTCAGGTATTCCATTTTTCTTTAAAAAAGAATTTACCGCATCAACGTCTTTTTTTATTAACGCATTAGCTTCTGCTAAGGTGCCGGCATTTCTAGAAAACGTTGCATTCCAAACAATTAAATCCGAATCAAAGTTTTGAGTTCCTAAACCTGTAACGCCAATATTATTATATGACACATGCGTTTTTTGCCAAGTAGAGCTTAGCTTGGTTACAATAAAAATTAGTGTAATTGCAATAATAGACGATGAAATTATTTTTGATTTATTCATTTTTATCAGAATTGTTTTAAAAACAAAAAATTTCTTTCCTATTTAAAAGAAAGAAATTTTAAAATAGTTATTATTTCAGTAAAATTATTTTTTTAAATAATCGGCAACTAATTCATTTTGCACGATTTCTTCTCTAAAAGCATAAGCACCAGTTTTTGGCGACTTAATTACTTTAATCACTTTTGTAAAGCTATTTCCTTTACCAGTTTTTAGGGTTGCAACTACTTTCTTTGCCATTTTAGTATGATTTTAATGGATTACTTAATTTCTTTGTGAGTTGTCATCTTTTTCAATATTGGGTTGTATTTTTTCAACTCAATACGATCAGGTGTATTTTTCTTGTTTTTAGTAGTAATGTAACGAGAAGTCCCGTGTTTACCACTGTCTTTGTGCTCTGTGCACTCTAAAATTACTTGAATTCTATTTCCTTTTTTTGCCATTTTCTTGGTATATTATAAATTTAAACTAAGCTAAAATGCCGTTTTCTACAGCGTCTTTTAAACAAGCGTAAATTCCTTTTTTGTTAATGTTTTTAATTGCAGAAGTTGATACACGAAGTGTAACCCACTCACCAGTTTCTGGGATAAAAAACTTTTTAGTTTTTAAATTTACTTTGAACTGACGAGGTGTTTTAGCGTTAGAGAAAGAAACATTGTTTCCTTTCATTGCTTTTTTTCCAGTTAATTGACAAATACGTGACATGTTATTTTATTCTCTTTAAATTGTTATTCCTCTTAAAATAGGGACGCAAATATAGTATTCTTTTTTTAATCAACAAAATAATGTTGGTTTATTTCTAAAATAATATACTTGCATCCAAATATATTTGTTTAAGTGGAATACTGAAGGCGATTCAGCATTCCACAAATTGACTTATTTAGTCTTTGGTAAAACGACCACGACGTTCTCCACCTTCTGACGAGCCTCCAAATGGTCTATCGCCTGCTGGTTTATTTTCGCCGCCTTCACGAGAGCTTACAAACGGTTTACGTTCTCCACTTCCATAAGTTTTGCGTTCGCCGGAAGTTCTTTCTCCACCGTATGATTTACGTTCTCCACTTCTTTCACCACCACCGTATGATTTACGTTCTCCGCTTCTTTCGCCGCCACCAAATGAGCGACTTTCGCCACCACCGTATGATTTACGTTCTCCGCTTCTTTCACCACCACCATAAGTTTTGCGTTCGCCGCTTCTTTCGCCACCGCCGCCGTATGAACGACGTTCGCCGCCACCATATGATTTACGTTCGCCGCTTCTTTCGCCGCCGCCGCCGTATGAACGACGTTGACCATCTTCTCTTGAACCACCACCGTATGAACGTTTTTCTCCGTATCCACCTGAAGGTTTTGCCTTAGATACTTCAAAAGAAATACCACGACCATTAAATTCAATACCAGCTTTGTTTAAAGCTAATAATGGGTCAACAAATTTATTTTCAGTTTCAAAAAACGAGAAACTATTTTTAACGTCGATGTTAAAGATCATTCGTGCTTGGATATTAGAAATTTCAACTAAGAAATCTTTAATAGAATTTTTATTAAATCCGTCTAATACACCCATATTAACAAAGAAACGAGTTGTTTTACCATTATTTCCACCATCATTCCCCATGTTTAAATCCTGAGAATTTTGGTAGTAGTTATAAAAACGGTTAAATTCTTCAGAAATGAAACGTTTAATTAATTCTTCTTTCGTTAAATCTTTCAACTCTTCATAAATTTTCGGAAGATATTTTTCAATTTCATCATCCTTGACCTCAACTTCGTGTAATTTTGTCACTAAGTGAAATAATTGTTTTTCGCAAACTGCAACACCATCAGGCACATCAGCTTTTGTAAAACTATTTCCCATAATACGCTCGATATCTTTAATTTTATTAACCTCACGAGGTGTAACAATTGCAATTGCGATACCAGATTTTCCAGCTCTACCAGTTCTACCAGAACGGTGAGTGTAATTTTCTGCTTCTTCAGGTAAATTATAATTAATAACGTGTGTTACATTATTAACGTCAATACCACGAGCTGCAACGTCAGTAGCAACTAACATTTGCAAAGTACGACTACGGAAACGCTTCATTACTAAATCACGTTGTGCTTGTGATAAATCACCATGAATTGCATCAGCATTGTAACCATCTTTGATTAAGTTATCTGCAACTTCTTGAGTTTCTGCCTTAGTACGACAAAAAACAATACCAAATATATCTGGGTAAAAATCGGCAATACGTTTTAATGCAGCATATCTATCACGTTGGTTAACTGTGTAATAAATATGTTGAATGTTTTCAGCACCTTGATTCTTTTTACCTACACTAATTTCTAAAGGAGATTCCATGTATTTGCTTGCAATACGCTCAACTTCGCGAGGCATTGTAGCTGAAAACAACCATGTGTTTTTTGTTGGAGGTGTATTACCTAAAATAAGATCTAAATCATCTTTAAAACCCATGTTAAGCATTTCATCAGCTTCATCAAGCACAACAACATCAACATGAGATAAATCCATTGCCTTACGGTCAATTAAATCTATTAAACGTCCTGGTGTTGCAACTACAACTTGAGAACCGTTTTTTAAATCACGAATTTGAGTCATAATTGGTGCTCCGCCATAAACTGCGGTTACTTTTAAACCGCCCATATATTTTGAGTAGTTAATTAAGTCTTTACTTATTTGCATACACAACTCGCGAGTTGGAGCTAAAATAAGTGCTTGTGTGAAACGAGATGTTAAATCTAATTTCGATAATAGAGGTAAACCAAAGGCTGCGGTTTTACCTGTTCCTGTTTGAGCTAATGCTACAATATCCGACGACTTGTCTTTTAATTGTGCAATTGTTTGTTCTTGAATGGGAGTTGGACTCTCGAACCCCATCTCTGTTACGGCCTTAAGGAGCATTGGCTCCAAGCCTAAGTCTTGAAATGTCATTTTCTTTTTTTTAATTTTGATTAATACTAGCTGCTATAATGATTTAATTTCCGCAGTAGCTGTGATTATCCTTGCCGACGTCTGGCTAAATCACAATGATATGGACGCAAATATTAAATCTTTTGCGGGGCAAAGATAGTACTAATTTAGTTAATAACAAAATATTAACAAAAATTATTGAATTATAAGGAAAAGTAAATGCTTAATTATTTAATGATAAAATAGAAATTACACTACTAATAATTAGCTGAATACCAATGGAAAGTACAATAAATCCCATAATTTTTGACATTGCCTTTAAACCAGCCTGTCCCATAAAAGTTAAAATTTTTGGGGCTAAAAATAAAACTATAAAAATAGAAATACAAACAAGAAGGATAGAAATTAATACATATATAACATATAAAGAATCATCTTTTGTTTGAATTGATAAATTAATTAAAAATGAAATAGAACCTGGTCCCGACAATAAAGGCATTGCTAAAGGAGTAAAAGAAATATCTTCCTTTTGTAAAGATTCCTCCTGAATTTTTTTTCCTATATCTTTTTTATGTTTTGCATTTAATAATTGAAATCCAGAACGTGAAATTAATATACCGCCTGCAATTTTTAATGCATTTATAGAAATTCCAAAAAAACCTAAAATATGATTTCCGATTAAGTACGATAAAACACAAATAACAAAAACATTTAAAATCGTTTTTAATAATTGCATTTTTATCCAATTAGTTGGATGGTTAGCAGTTAACGATAAAAACACAGGCATTGCACCTAATGGATTGATAAGAGAAAGTAATGAGATATAATTACTCAAAAGAAAAGCTAGCATAATTCAAATTATTTCGCAAAAATAAAAAGACTAATCAATCCGTGCATTAAGGGTTGTTTAATAAATCATTATTTAAGCTCACTAATCTTTAATAACTTTTATTGTCTTGGCGAAATTTTCATCAAAATAAATTTTAAAGAAATACATTCCATTTACAAATGAAGTTAAATCAATCGTTTGACCACTAATTTTTTCATGTTGTGTAAAAACTAATTTCCCAGTAAAATCAAATATTTCTAATTTTCGGATAAATTTTTCAGACTGAATTATAATTTTATCAATTGCTGGGTTTGGAAATAAATTAAGCATTAAGTCGTTACCAACCTCTTCTATTCCTACACAAGAAATTACAATCATAGTATTGGTTGCGGAAGCTAGGCACCCAAAACTATTAGCAACTGTATAAGTAATTGGGTAACTTCCTAATCCAATTGAAGGATCAAATGTATTACCAGACACACTAGTTCCATTGTAATTCCCCCCGGCTGGGGTTGCTGTTAAAATAAATGGGGGTTCGTCCGAACAAATATTTTGAGGTAATAAAAATAAAACAATTGGTGTTGGTTTTACTATTACTGTATGAGAATCTGAAGCCATACAACCACCGTTTATTCCTGTAACAGTATAAGTTGAAGTTGAAATCGGTACTATTGATATACTAGAAGTTGTTGCGCCAGTATTCCAACTATATGAAGTTACAGCAGTTGCAGAAGTTGCTAATACAATAGTTTGTCCAGCACAAATACTATCAATTCCAATAACCGAAATTGTTGGAGTTGTTACAATTAATATAGACAAAGAAGTAGAGTCTTTACATCCATTACTATTAGTGCCTACCACACTAATAGTTGTTGCCCCAGTTGGTGTTAAAGTATTTGTATTAGCTGTTGCTCCATTATTCCATAAATAAAACAAAGAACCCGAAGCTGTATAAACAGGCTGATCACCAGAACAAACACTAGTGCTTCCCGAAATAGAAATTGGGGTAATTGAATACACATTTACACTAACTGTTTTTGTTGATGAGCATCCTGTTAAACTATTAGTTCCAATAACTGTAAATGTAGTTAGTGAAACAGGAGAAACTGAAGTTGAATTAGTTGTAGAACCGGAACTCCAAGTGTAATTTGTTGCTCCTGTTGCTGTTAGTGTTGTTGTTTTATTTGGACAAATTGTAGTTATACCCGAAACCAATAAACTAGGATTTGGACTTACATTTAAGGTATAGGTAGCAAGTGCATAACAAGAATTGGTGTACGTATTTGTTACTGTATAAACAGTTGTTGATGCGCTAAAAACTGTGTGACTTGTACCAATAAATCCATCACTCCAAATAAATAAACTACCGCTTCCA
>Ga0114977_10000987_pt1 | contig 18771 bp, 31 predicted proteins | sample S_130805_MF_Meta_FD_87026 | JGI IMG/M metagenome (GOLD analysis project Ga0114977, IMG submission 87026) | Freshwater microbial communities from Lake Simoncouche, Canada to study carbon cycling - S_130805_MF_MetaG | ecosystem: Environmental > Aquatic > Freshwater > Lake | place: Lake...
TTAGATAACAGAAAAATTAGAACAAAGATAGATTTCGCCAAAATACACTGAAAAATTTAGTTCCAGAGCAGGCTTCTTTGGGGATTTGATAGAATAACCATTTCCTTCTTTACGAACAGTGTAATCGCACTTCACATCAAAACGCTTTTCGATGTTTTTATTGAGATCAAAAGCAAATGCTTCAACATTCTCGGTTGTTGCGGTTGCTCCGAAAAACAACGGATCGACTGATACTACTAGTTCTACTTGACTCATTTTGGTTTTTATTTTTGGTTTTACTGACTGTTTGTTTGCTGCCGTACCATATTAATCGGTACTTTTCACTGAAACTTTAGAAAAAACTTTGGACTATTTGCTGTCGAGTAAGCACTGAATGGTGCAAATGACAAATGTATAGAAGAAAATGTGAAAATAATCAGCTTGAAGCACTGATGTCCACTTGAGAAATATAAGGAAGAATAATACTACCATTATAGTATTTATCTTTTTGAGGGGTCTGCCAACACCCTTTGATGCTATGACAGACCCCTTTTATGCACATGACCAATTTCTTATGTCATACGGTAGCGATTCCGTTGCATACTAGTATTTAGCTATTTTGTGAGCTTCTTTCTCGACCAAAATTTTAATTTTTTCAGCATCTTTTTTGCCGTGTTCATAACCGCAAACATAAAATGCGGTATTCACAATCAATTCTATAATGGAAACTAGAATTAGCTTTTGCTTTGTGCTCATGTTATCTTTTAATTGGCGTAATCTCCCAAGTTCTTCCTTGGAAGTCAATGATAAACTTTTCTTCAACTTGATCAAATCCTTCTTGAAAAAGATAATCCACAAGATTCGCGGATACTTCCTTGTATTCTTCCGAGGCAAAGAATTTTAAATCTACTTTTCCTTCTTCATTTAATGCATCTAGTCTGAACATATCTTAAACGTATGAAGTGTCAATGACATTTGTGTGACCATTTTCATCGATCTCCAAAACTTCTGTCATATATACCATAGAAGCACTACTGTCCACATTCACAATCTTGGAATTCGTGATATTATCAGTAATAATTTGAAGCTTTTTAATTGGTGTGTGTCCAACTACTTGTTTCATATCTGGAATTAATGGCATTTCACGCCAGTCACACCAAGTAATAGATCCAACTTTATTACTACCACCACGGGCATAACTCGCAGCCCAGATAGCATTATTTGTATTACCATTGATAAGCTTCACTACAGCATCATCAATTACTTTTTGAGTATTTTCAACAGTAATTTCACCAGTGATAGGATTTGCAAACCATTCTTTGGTAAGACCTGCATGAGAAAACCACCAGCCATTTTCAAAATGAAAATACTTTAGTTTATTCCAATCATCAATGGTCAACACTTGATTGATTGCAGCTTTCTTTTGATTAGAGAACCCGCTACACATTATAGAATAATTCGGATGATAGTGTACGCAGTGATTCCCGTAAATGAATACCGTATCGGATAATTCATTCATCGTATTCTTCAGCCATTGTGCTGTGGCAGAATTAGATTCTGGTGTATCATTAAATTGATCGAAGTAATCACCAATAAACACGAATTTATGGGTCTTCTTGTACTTCGAAATTATACGATCAGCTTTTTCGTGATGTGTATGAATATCTGGGATTACCAGAATCTTTTTATCGTGTTTCATTACAATCTTTCGTTTACCAATTCTGAGAAGTCAGAAAAATCATAGCCATAACTATCGGCCAAGTCAACAATTTCGTCCATGTCAACATCGTGCCCATCTTCAATCATATCAATGTAAAAATTAACTGCACGATGTTTAGCTTTTTCTTCGTTTGAAGCATTATCGAAAATGATTTCGAATTGTTCCATGGCTTCGGTGTTATTTTCGTTGAATAGGTTGTTCATGTATCAGGTTTAATTTGCTGCTAAATCTCAAAAGTGTCAACTTCTTTTTTATCGTGATGTAAGGAATTTTCCATCTTCATGCTCATGATATTCACGATCTCCTTGATGTGTAAGGGCTTGGGATATGCGTCCCAACCAACATCAAGGATCTTGTGCGTTGTGTCATCTGCTCGTGACGATAGTAGATTGTTGTGGCAATGTCCATGCAAATGCATCGAACCTTCGGACATAGCATCCCAAATTTTGTGCGGAAAATGCGAACAAACAAAGGCATGTCTACCTTTTCTAAACGTGAAATAATGACCGAGAAATTTGATTAGTAATCCATGGCTATGTGCTGCTATTTGATGAACTCGTCCGCCATAACTTTTTTGGATTGGATTGTTATGATTCCCCCAGAGCATCCACAATTCTTTAATTTTAAGTTGTTTTAGAATATTGTGATATTCTTCGACTGTGGTGTTCAAACAAAAATCACCTAAATGTAAAAGAATTCCATTTTCACCAACAGTTTCATTGATGATACGGATCATATCAACATTCATTTCTTGAGGATTGTTGTATCCTCTGGGCTTGTAGAGAAATTCTTTATTATGTCCAAAATGGGTGTCAGAAGTAACGAACAGATTATCGTATTCTTCGTCAGTAAGTTTTTTGATTACTTGCATTAGAAATTTTCTGATATATTTGTTACGATTTAATGAAAGTTTTCCAAAGTTTTTCTGGTGCTATTTCTTTATTGTCCATAATAGCAAACGCAACACCAGAACAATCCGAGAAAATTTCCAAAATTTTTTGTGCTTTGCTTTTACGATCTAATTCATTAAAAACTGAATCGTTCAAATAACTTCGAATCGAATCAATTCGTATTTTAATTTCATTCCATTTAGAATAAAGTTCATCCATGAGAGTCTTCAAGGATTCTACTAATTCCCAATCATAATTAGTAGCTAGTAATGCTTCAAAATTTTCTCTGTCTAGGCATCCATATTCCACAAACAAATCAAATAAATGATTTACTGTTTTTATACCAGTAAAGATTCTATGCAGCCGTAGATATCTTTGGGTTTTTATTTTCTTTAGAATTTGATTGGAAGAATCATATACAACAACACCTTCGATATCTTCCATCTTTTCTATTCTAGATTTGAATTCATCTAATGTTTCGTTATCTAAAAATTCAACCTTTCTTGGGCGATTAACTTCAATTTGATCTGCGACAATGTCCAAAGAATCTTGTCTATAATAATAGTAATATTTATTATCAACACCACCAAGAACCACATATTCGCTACTATTATGAACAACGGCACCAATTAACCAAAGAGTTGGTTCTTCAGTTTCTTTTAAAACAATACGATTTGTCGGAGTAGTCCATTCAAATAATAATGTGATATTTTCCGTATTGAAATAATTCTCATCAAATGCCTTTGGATATTTTAATATTAAATGTGCAATCTCATATCCATTTTCTAGCTTTGTGGCATCAATCGTTCCTCTGGTTCTGACAATTAATTTCCCTTTATATCTGTTTACAATTAAACAACTTCCATCTAATTTGATTCTAGCCTCTAATCTTTCGTGAGAAGTTAAAGGTTCGAATTCAGGTTTTTCTAAATAATTTACAAATTTTTTAAAACCTGCACTTATCAATTCACCATCAGATTTTCTCCAAATCGAAGAACGGAAAATTTTATTTTCATCATTCCATTCCACTCCCATATCTTTAGGAGTAATTAAAACACATTCGTCACCAGCAATCGTGACATCTTTTATATTAAACTGACTTGGGTCTGGTAGATTTACGAACATTTTTTGTGGCTTTTTTGGCTGGTTTAGCCACCACAATATCTTCTACGACTTTTTCTGTCAATACCTTTTTTTTCCTAACTGGCTTTTGAGGAGTAGCCATACGTTCTTGAAAAAGTTCCCACTGCCACCATGATAACCAACAAAATGTCAACGAAATACCACAATCAAGTAATGCCTGTGATGGAGGTGGTGTGACCAAATTAATCGCATTTGAAATAGCACCACAAATTGTTAAAGATAAACCAATCTTGGCAAACCATGCTTTAATCTTGTTATCCCAAATAGGATTATCTGGATCTCCGAAAACATGAATGAGTAATGCAATCGATGAAATTGCAGTAGTGCAATTCGTGAAAGCATTCAGAAATGTATAAAAATTCATAGAATTATTTAGTTTTACGTGAGCGTTTCGTAGCAGATTTAGCTACTGGATGAAGTTCTGGATGTTCAGGATGATCTGGTATTATTTTACGACTGAAGTATTCGATGCCTTTCAATCCTAAAAATCCTAAAATAAATGCAATCGAATAATGATAGTGAGTATTATCCAGATTAGTAATATTTACTACCATGGGTGTTAGGTAATTTGCACTTGCTGCACCACCAATTAAACTAGAAACAGTTCTAGTCAGGTTCATGGCACTACCTTTACTCGTTAGAAGTATAGCCCCGAAGAGCCCACTGATGAGTAGACCAACGTCAATCCCATATTGCTTCAAATCAACTTGCTGTGGCTCCATGTTATTATTTATCCATGGAACCCATTGATTTCGTAATTCTTATGCCGATAATTTATCGGTTTCTGGCTTCACTTGTATATAATTAATATGAGAACGCATAGTAATTTCTGCTTGCCTGATAGAAGATAAACATGCCAAAGGATCTTTGGTTTCAATGGCATGTTCGATTGCACTCTTTGCTTTTAACAAAAAATACTCAATATCCTCGGTCATCTCAATTTTGTTCTCTTCCATATTATCCTCCAAATCCTACTGCTCGCTTCTTTTCTTTTACGTCGTTTGTATACTGTTTATCAAAATTAAAAATATCTGCTAGAGACATCTCTTCATTCACAGTATTCTCATGGCCTAGATTTTTCATCAATTTCTTAGCCTTGTCAACCGAAAGCTTACGGAAATGATATTCAGAACGAAGTCTTCCCTTACGCAACAAGGCGGGATCAATCAAACTCCGATCACAGTTATAAGTTGCAATAATTGATGTGTTGGCAAGATCAGCATATAGCCCATCCGTAAGATTCAATACCGATGAAACTAATTCTGAATTAAAAAACCCATCTTGGGATTCTCTTTTCATCAAGGCTTTTTCGGCATCTTCAATTACTAAAATACAATTTTTCAGAGAAGAAGTTACCAAATCAGTAAAATCAGGACTAGATAAACAACTGATCATTTGTGGCGGAATAAACACCACGGGTCTGTCTGTTTGAGACATAAGATGCCTGATAGTAGAAGATTTTCCCGTACCTGCTTCTCCATACAAAAGATATAATCCAGTTTTATTTTCTTTTAGCTTTGCCTTCAAATCCTCAAAGAAAACCTTGAAATCATCATTGTAATAATCGTATTTAAATTCCAGATCGGTTTTGTGTTCCATCCAAGAAACATAGGGACCGTACCGATTAGATTTGATAATACCAATCTTTGGTGTGTTTTTGGGTTTAATCTCAAATTTTGAGAAAATATTAAAATCTGGATTTATATTAATTGGATGATATATCGAAAAACCATTAATATATGGATCTTCGTGTTCGCTATCAAAAGTAACTGTGAATGATATAAAGCAATCTTTATATTCAAAGATATAAACTACCTCGGGTAACTCATGGTTATCGTAAACCTTACGAAAAATAACAGTTCCTTTTTCTTGAAAAAAGTTTAACAGATTTAAATTATATTTAGTGGTATCTTTATGATACGAAGATGGTAATTGTTTGTGTTTATGATTGCATAGATGCCAAAGCATAGCACCTTGCCCTTCCATCATGTCCAAGGAATCTACACCATCCATTCCTACAGGGAAAACAATTTCCAATTCTTTCTTAATCCATTTCTGGAAAATATCTACATTTTTCTTGCTTTTAGGCTTATCACTTGAAAGTTTACCTTTGTATTCAAATAGCCCAGATTCCGACATAGAAAATCCATCCATTAGTTTTTTACGTGCCATAATTATTCTAGTTCATCTGACTTGTAATAAGTGTTTTGCATATCGATAATTTCCTGATGTAAGAGGATTAGCTCATCCATCAGCCTAATCTTTTCTTCTGTTGATTCAATAAGATATTTTGTGAGAAGTATATTATCTTTATACATCCATGCAGCTACCCCAAAACTAATAATACTGCTCACAAATAAGATAATTTCAATCATTTTTAATACCGGGTTTCACCGTACATCAAATGCCTACGGACGGTTGGCGTAAAACCAAACCCATCAATTGGCGGATAATAGTAGTTATTATACATGATGGGTTCTCTTTGTCCAGCATTTGGTTTATCAGAGATCACAGCAGATGGTCTCTTATCCATACCACGATTATAAAAAGGAGCATCATCGCCTACGTATTCAGAATTATCTTGTGTTCTGTTAGACTTCTTTTCAGGTTCTGAAGAGGCATTCAGATTATGGATGTACGTATAAGAATGATTGTCACTCTTTGAGGTTGTACATGCTGAAATCAGTAGGAATGGTAGTAGGTATATTTTTTTCATACGGGTTGAAGCTAACAGCAGGAAAATCGCCTGTCAATAGGGTTTCTTAAAAAAGTTCATTTTTGGCTAAATAATGAGGTGAGCTTGATCGAACAACTCTATGACGACGAGTCAGTTAAGATGATCCGAGAATTGTATGCCGACGATATTGAATCCCGTGATGCTTTGATGCAGTCAATCGGGAATAAAATCATCGAAAAATCCGAGACATTTTTGATCGCAAAGCCTTTGGACGTAATAAGTTTGATCTGTATGACGGCAACATTTGCGGATTCTAAAGAAGAGTGCCAAGAAGTCGCAGTGATAATCTATCGTAGATTGAACGATTCAAACCCTCTTCCTTATATCATGGACGATGCTGGTATGTTATTAGCCGAGAAAACATTGACTTCTTTATCATTTTTTAGAAAAGCCATGGAACATAGAACTAAATACAAAGGAGCACCTACGCCAGAATTCTATCGTAAGGCATCAAAATTACTATTTTCTAAAAATAACCAAGAATATATCGCAGAACACCATGAGAAATGGGAGAACTTTTTCTGCGAAATGTTCATCTAAAACTTATGGAAACTCGAAATCTTATTAAACAAATACTTTTGGCCTTTGAACAGTCCACAACCAAGATTGATTATAATAAAATTTACACATATAACGATGGTCCCAATGATGTAAAACAGATTACAGTTTCGTTTGGAATCACCGAATATGGTAATTTAAAAACACTATTAAAGTCTTATTGCTTCAAGAACGGACGTTACACAAAAGAATTTACCCCATATGTTTCAATGATTGGTTCTCAGCCCTTGGCATCTGATAAAGATTTTATTAATCTATTAAAAACAGCAGGAGAAGATCCAGTAATGCAAATGTGCCAAGAACAAGCTTACGATAGTATGTATATAGATCCTGCTTATAGTTTCTGTGAGAAAAATGGTTTGGTTGAAAATCTATCTAAACTTGTGATATGCGATTCGTATCTTCAATCTGGATCGATTCTTTCTACAATTAGAAATATGTTTAGCGAAACACTACCAACAAATGGTGGTGATGAAAAAGATTGGATCACAGCTTATTGCAAGTCTCGTAAAAGCTGGCTTGAAAATCATTCTAGAAAAATTCTTCATGCAACTTCATATCGCATGAAATTTATGCTTGATAGAATAGAAAAAGGAGACTGGGAATTAACCCAATCTCCTTTCGTTGCTAACGATGTGAAAATCACATCTTAGGCATACCCAATCAAACTATTTTGATTAGTTTTTGATAGGATTCCATGAGCATTATATAATGTAACTGCTGGAAGGAGATGTGTGTTTCCTTGTACTGTTCCATTAGTTTGTGCTGGTGTGCTGCTTTTTGGTAGCTTGTCGCTACCTGTTCGTAATGACTCCATTAACGGAGAGATTTCGAGGTAACTTGCGGTTTTGGTTGCTGGTTGCGTTGGGTTGGTTTGCATGAGGAAAAATATTTAGGTTGGATGGCTAATTAAATCACTGGTTCTTTTATCAAATTTTTTGTCGGGATCGTTTATTTTTTCGATCATGGCTTTGTTTTGAAAATTTCTGATCTTTTTTTGTTCAGCATCATGGATCTTTTTGTCTGAAATCAAATTGAGCATTTCAAAATAAGATTTCTGATGTTCAATCCCATTAAGCCATCCAGCTACTTCATACAAATTGCCAGAAAATACTTCCGCATCACGGGCATACAAAAGATGCCTATCACTCTTGCATCTAATCCCTATATCATTATCTTCTAAACCATTATTATATTTTGAATAAAATAATTGGTAGCCTAATTTATCCAGACGCTCCTCAACACGTTTGAGCAAACTTAATTCTTTCCAACCGATATCCATTGTATTTAAATTTAAATTCCAATAAAAAATGTAAAATAACAATAAAGAATTTTACAATAAAAATATTTTATCATTTTTACAAGAAAAAGCAAACATTTTAGATAAATAATTGTAGAGTAATCTTTAAAGCTCGAACTTTAAAGAAACAGGCCAATCTAAAACCTGCTGTCCTCTACAAACATATTTAACAATCTAAAATGAAGAAATCAAGTACAATTTCTGTAACCAAGAGTTATTCTTTCTACTCTAAGAATCTCAACACAGGCAAATTCAATGCCTTTGTAAGAAAAGCAGAAGCAATCAGAGATTATAAGAATCTTTTATCGACCAAAGTTTCTTTAAATTTGTTAGAATATACAGAAATTTCTAAATTTGATTTCGTTAAAATATTTGGAACTCAAACAAACTCTTTGAATCCAAGCTCCTTGATCAGAGGTAATGAAATCCAAAAATCTGCTGTAGATGTGTTTGAAGCTTATCAAAACAAAATAACACAGATTAAACAAAAGATGTTTTTTGTTGTTCAGAAAGGCATAGAAGTAGAGTACTACAAAAGGAATACAAAACATAACAAAAAGGGAGATGTCAGAAGATACGAAATCAAAACAAAAGGCACCCCCTTGACCAAGTCGCTTTCTTTTCTTGCTCGTTATGGTTCTGATAAAACTTTGGAGTATACTGAAAGAAGATTACAAGAACAAAACAATGATAAACAAGCTTTTTACACTACTCTGAAAACACACATAGAAAAGTTTGGATTATATAGATTATTGAAGCTTGCCTACAGCAAAAGAAATCAAGTTCTAAACAAGTACAATCATCCAATTGTTTTCACTTCTCTTTCTTATAGATCAGCATTGCAATCCAACCATCCATTGATTCAAAACTCCAACAACAAATCATTTGCTAATGGGACTATTTCAATACCAAACTTTAATGGAAGGCATATGTTTGTTCCAACTACATTCAATGTAAAACATCATGGTCATTTGAATCAATACAAATCAAAAGAGTATATAATTTGTATTGAACAAAAACGAAAAAGGATTAGACTAATTAATACAAAAGAAACAGAAGAATATATTTCTCCCGAAGGGACAAATTATTTAGGTGTTGACACCAACGTCAAGCATAATCTATTTGCTACTTCAGAGGGAATGAATATTGACATGGATAGAGATCTTTTTCATGGATATGTTGCTTTTTTAAGGAAATACCAAGACAAAAAAGAACACACCACGGGAGAGGATCATCAATTTGATCTATGGCAAGAACGAGTACAATCCATGTTAAAGAAGAAAGCAAGAGAATTAGTTGATATGGCTATAGCTTCTGGTAAGGATCATATAATCATGGAAGATCTTGGTAACTTTGGCAAATCTTTCATTAAATCAGAAGAGTTCGGAAGATTCAAATATTCTAGATTAACACGATTACTCAATCTTGCTTCTCTAAACAAAATTGTCAAAGGCATATGTAAGAAATTAGGGGTTAGACTAACTCTCATTCCTTCTCATTATACATCTCAGTGGTGCTTTGACTGTGGACACATAGACAAAGCTAACAGAACCACCCAAGAAACTTTTCAATGTGTTTGTTGTAATTCAACAGCAAATGCAGACTTTCATTCTTCACGAGCAATCCTCAAGATAGGCTCTTCAGACGTTCTGAAGAGCAACATGCTCGTTATGGATAAATCATCCGATTGGATTCCTAAGAAATTATCAAAAGGTTTCATAAGAAAACAGTTGGAAGAAATAATTACTAAACCAACTTTTCAGTTGAATTATCAGACTTTATAGTTTTTGATAGTTTTTAGTTATTATCATTGTTATCACTTAAACCATGGTTATATTTGGAATAGTGCATTTCATAGCCAAGCTTATCCAGCCTTTGCTTAACACGCTCAAGCAAACTCAATTCTTTCCATCCAAGTTCCATAATTAGCTAATTGTGATTGTTTTTCCGTATGGTGCTACTTTTCCGTTCGATTTATATCCAACGAAAATTACATGCTCGCAATACGTTTCATCACCCCATCCACCGTTCGGATACATATCAGTGAACATAATAAAAATTTTAGGAGTGATATCATTGTCTTTCATGAATGTGTAATTACATTCAAACAAAGTCCCACCTCCACCAGCAGGAATATAAGAAGTAATATCATTGCCTTCATCACTACGGAAATCTTCAACCTTATGAACATCAGTATCAAATGACCATACCTTGATGTTATAATCATCGTACTGATTCATAATTCCCTGAATTTCGCCGAAGAAAACATTTAAAGTTTCTGCATCAATACTACCCGAAGTATCGATTGCTACACAGATATCTAATGCTTCATCACGCTTCATTCCCGGTAATACAATACCACTTTGCATTCCTTTTCTATTTGGCGTATAAAATGTATAATCGTATTTTATGGTGGATTGCATATCCATCTTCAATTCTTCTCTCCAAGATAGTTTTGGTTCGGTAATGCTCTTTACAAGCCTGTCTACACCCTTTGGAAGATCTCCAGCATGTTGGGCTGAAGAAAGAAGATTTTCACGGATTTCATTTCGGATTTCCTGCTTCTCGCTTTCGGTGAGTTTCTTTCCATCTTTTTCAATATCAGAAAGATGTTGATCCAAAAGACGATCCGCCAAAGCATCGATATCAATTTTATCAATATTCTGCATAAGAAGATCATAGATCTCCTCGGCACACATTCCTTTGTATTTTTCATCATACAAAGCATTACCAATCATTTCTCCGATTTTAGAATCAATTAAAATTTCATTAACAGCATAATCACACGCAATATTCCACAGCATATGATAGCGACATTTCTTAGAAAGAGTTCCGTCTTCATTAACTTGATCTACACTATCAGGAAATTCTTTACGAATATGATGCTCAAAAGCATTATGCAATACTTCATGTCCAAACAAGAATTCAGTTTCCTTGATCGATAAACCCGCAATAAATTCTAAATTATAAAAGAAATTGCGACCATCAGTAGCAGCAGTTTCCATTTTGTCGTCTCGTACAATAGTCAAACGAGTAGCCATGTTTCCGAAAAATGGCTGGCGTAAAAGCAAAGCAATTCTTGCTGTGATCAGTTTTTCTTCAATTACTTGCTGACTCGGAAGAGCTTTCTTCTCGGTTTCTGTGAGAGTTTTCTTTTTGCGTGCCATGTTCTGAATCTAGATCATCTAATTGTGCCTTGCAAGCACATTTCTTTTTTTCTTCGTTATGCTTTCGATTGCCTTCACAATAACCACATTTTCCATGATTTCTACAAGAACGATCAAATCTCTCAGATTCACGATAAGGTTTTCGGTGCTCTTTGCCGTGTTCGATTGCTTTGTCTAAACTCATATTTTCATTATTATTTAACTAAATAATAATATGTCCGTAAAAATTCTAGGAGTTGTAGATAAACTTGTATCGAACGATGAACGAGTAGTTCAGTTATCGGGGGATACAGATGGAATTATTGCTTCTTTCTACGATAAAAATAACAATCCTAGTTTATTCATGGACGGAACTAGTGGTCGTTTAGGCAATGTAGGTATTAAAACAGCCACACCTAACGAAGCTCTTACTATTAATGGTAATGTATCTGCAACTGGAAATTTAACTGCTAGTACACTATACGGAAATGGATCTGCTTTATATGTTGGCAGTAATTTAATACCAACTACATCTGCATTTTATATCGGCGATGTTAGTAATCCAGTAGGAGGTATTTATCTCGCTGCAAATACATTGTATATTGCTTCTAGTGTAACTGGTATTTCTGGCTTGGAGTTAAGTAATATCGATAACGTATTTACAGTAACTAAAGGTGGATTGAGATCTACTAAAATTTATACTGGAGGACTATTACTAAGTGGAAATAATATCGGGGCAGATCCATCAGTAGGTGGCCTACCAATGACAATCGGTACTAATGGATTACCTGCTGTGGAATTTTTAGTTCCTATAAAATTAAAAACAACTACTGGTACTCCAAATATTAGTGGTGATGCTTCGTTTACAGGTAATGTTAGTGCTGTTAATTTTTACGGTGACGGTTCTCATTTAACTAATGTTGCTAACCCATTTAATCAATCTCTTAACACCACTAACAATGTATCTTTTAGTAGTGTAAGTTTAATTGACGGTTTGACTGCACATAATACTACCATTGTAGGAGACATATCATGCACTGGTAGAGTTTATGCAGCAGATGTTCATGCTCCTTTATCGGTTACAGACTTAACATTAAGTACAAAAACTCTTGCTCTATCAGATGTTAATAGCATCATTACTGGAAGTGGTACTGCTGATATGAACATTTACGTTCCAGCTAATAGTGCTGTACCGTTTCCTGTTGGTACAGAAATTAAGTTTATTCAGCTAGGAACTAAAAAAATAATAATGAATGCAAATGCTGGAGTATACTTAGCAAATTCAAGCAATCATTTTAAATCTAAAGGTCAACATGCAGTTAATTGGTTATTTGAAGTATCCACTGATCAGTGGATACTTGCAGGAGACACATCTCCTTAATCTTTATAATTCTGATTAATAATTTTAACACTAAGCATTTTCTGCAAGATCTTACTATAAGTTAATTTTCCATCTTTATAACCACGAATCACAATACCTTCAGCAGGATCTTTTCCATACGTTTGCTCATTTGCTAACTTCTGCAAGCTATCAATGGTTAAGTTTTGAATTTCTTCACCTTGAAAGAGAGCTACGAACGGAACTGGTTTAAGTTCTGGATTTGGGAGATAATGAATCGGGAGATATTCATTTTTATTTAAATCCTTATAATTAAAACAAAATAATTCAGGCTCTTCTAGTTTTAGAAGATTTCCATTTACGGAAGGTCCACAAAGCTCAACTTGAAGGGCTGTTCCATTTAACATACATTCGGATAGATTATATTTCCGAGCCATTTTCCAAGGAAGATTATCACCATCTTCTAGCTCCAGATTCCTAGAACAGACTCGGAAAGTTCCATCATTCTCTTTAATATAAGAAACTGACATTCCGTCTTGTTTACCTCTTACCTGTATTTGATCACATTCTTTCAGCTCTTCCAAAACCTGTGGATTAGATAATAAGTTATCTTCATCTGTTTTAGAAATTAGATGTGTAGGAAAATCACCCTTAGCAATTCCCTGTAATTGAAGTGAAATTTGCTTAATGAATTTAGTCACTCCAATTTGCTCTGAAACATCTTGTCCGATTTCATAATCAACAAATGGTTCAAGAATATCTAAAGGAAAAATTAATCCTTGTGATGCTTGTCCACGAATGCGTGCATTCCTTATTCGAATAAGTTTTGTAGGATCGTTTTTATCATGTAAAAACTCATTCCATACAGCAGGACGCAGTAGAGTATCGATGTAAATAAACACAATACGATCACCAACTTTAAATTGATCTTTTTTAATGACCACTCCCCAAGAGAGGACTTTAGCAAGTTGGATTCTATCTGCTCCTTCGATTGGTAAGATTTCATTGATTACTTGAATTTCAGCGAGTTTCATAATTCAAAGGCAATTCAAATTGCTCGGCATTATGTTTAATCTTAGGTTCTTTCTTGTTCCAGCCTTTTGCTATTTGTATAAATGCAGGAGTACTTTCACCTACGTATGCTCCTTCTACATTAAAACAAAAATATTCTTCTGCTTCTTCCCAGCTCATATCACGCATTAAAATATCGATACATTTTTTTCGATCAAACACAGCAAAAGTATTATTAAATTGTTGTGCAACACCAACAAAAGCTTCTTCAAATCCATCTGGGATTAACACATCCACATCTGGAAAATTTTGATCGAAAAAATTATCAAGCTTTTCTCGGATTGGATTAGGCTGCTGTAAAGACATATTTTCCATATTGTTTATAAAAATTATCAAAGTTCTTCATCTTGTCTGCCTGAATCGGCACATTAAAATTCTTCATAAGAGTTTTAATCGACATGATATTCAATTCAGCAGGGAAATGTGTCATCTGGAAGTCAAAGCAAGTGTCCATGTATTCCCAGAAATTCTTGTGTTTCTTTTCGTAAAGATCCTTGAGTTCATATGCCAAAGAAATTACTAGAGAATATAACGCACCAATCTCTTTTGTGGCAAGCTTTTTCACTTTACCTTCAAGAACATCCATAGCCTTGGGAAGCTTGGCAGATGTCTTACGATAAGCATTAAATTTTAGTGCAAGACCATCACCAATGGTTCCAGAGATAAGATCCAAAACAGTTTCTTCTCCCATGTCTTCTTCACTTTGTAGGAACTGAGAAGTGAACTGCCAAGTACGAGGGGTAGCAAATGCATGACCAGATGACTTGGGATCGAAAGTAAAAAGATCCTGTTTCATATGAGAAATATATCCCACAACATCTTGATGAATATTATTATTCAATGCCCAGTCAATCCATTCATCAACATTCACCTTGAGTTCGAGATGTACGAAACGATTTGCAAGAGGTGATGGCATCTTATACACCACACCACGATCACTGGCTCGATTACCAGCAGCAACAATTGCACAATTCTTGGGCAATACATATTCACCCACACGATAATTCAAAACCAACTGATATGCCGCAGCTTGAGTTGAAGGAGCAGCAGACACCAATTCATCCAAGAAAATAATTGCATTTGAGAATTCATCCTTGGGGAATTCCGAAGATGGTGCCCATTTCATGGATTGCGATACTGGATCGAAATATGGAAATCCCTTGATATCGGATGGATCATATAATGCCAAACGAATATCAATCACCGGACGATTCAATTCTTTTCCGATCTGATGCACAATATCAGATTTACCACATCCCGGTGCTGAATAAATCATTACTGGACGTTTTACTTTGATAGCCTCTTTTACGGCTTTAATTAGGGACTTGGGTGATACTGTACGGGTTGTTTCGCTCATAATTAACTAATCGGTTGGCTTCTGGTTTTCTTTAGGACTGTTTTAGGACGGGTTGATTTTCTTTCCAAGGGATCTGATCAAAATATATCCATCTGCTTCTTCACTAAATTTTACGGTATAAACTTCTTGTCTGTCTCGGAATACAACTGCTCCAGCAAAGATGCCTTCTTTGGTGAGAACAAAGCCGAATCCAGTATTTTCTTTGTTGGTGATTTCTCCATAGACTTTGAAGTTTTCGTTATTCACCATACTTGTCTCTTTTACGATCCCTGTCAAGAGAGTTCCATCAGTAAGATAAACTTTTATGGCATTAGAAGGAACCAAAGAAATAATTGCATTTGGAATTAAAATTCCTGTAGTGCTAGAAATACTTGTTTCTTGATCTATTTTTAGAGAGAATGGCTGTTTTGGCGTTTCGGTTTTCAGCCCAGCAAAAACTGGAATCGCGATTATTGCAGATGTTAGTGCTATGAATTTTATTTTCATAAACTTGACTGTAGCACACAAATCTTTCTTGTCGATATAATTATTTCTTCGGATTCAAAAAAACATTTGCTTCCATGTTTGTGGTTCTGCCATTCATGGTTTTCTTGTTCACTGTTGTGACATCACCACAAACATAAACATAATGAAAACGCCCACGATATGGAACAACGTATCTCTCCACAAGCAAGCCATTAGGAAGAGTTCCAACGGTTTCTTTAACTGATAGTGGTGGTCTTCTGGAAATTTGACGATAGTCACCACCTTCAAAATAAATGTATGCCGACATCAAAATAATGATGCTTGTTAACAATCCAATTAAAAATGATTTCCAGTTCAACATAAGCTCTAATGTGTATATTCTTCAAACTCACCACTAGCATTTGAGTAAAACATTTTTTTAAATCCTACTTGTTTGAGTAGATCCTGACATCCCTTACACGGTCGAGACATCGTTGGATTTCCTTTTCTATCTATTCTTACATTTACAAACACACAATCGCTACAATCTTCTTTTCCATACTTCAAAATGGCTGACAACTCTGAATGAACACCAACCATGCTACGGATGTCAACATCATCTTTTCCAAAATATTTGTATCGCAGATTTGCTGGATGAGTCTTGTAGGAATTGATGCCGATCTTCTGAATTTTATTTTTACGAACAATAAAAGTTGTATGGAAAGTTCGTGTTTCGAAAAATTCAGGCATGAGTGCCTTGCTGAAATCTATGTACTTTTGAAACATGCGTGAATATTTGTGGAAAGTTCTTGTGGAGTCAAGCGGTAATCTACCTAAATAATCGGATGGATCACGATGAAATTAAGCGAATATTTGATAAAAAAGAAGAAGAGCTAAGAAAAGCTTATGCGGATTTTCTTAAACACAAACAAAATCTACCAGAAGAAAATAAACCTGATCTAGTATTACATACAGACCCAGAGATCGAAGCGAAGGTGGCTGAATTCAAGAAAGTTCACGATCTCCACAAGAATGAATTTTTTCGGAAGAAACGTGAAGAAAAAATGAAACAAATAGCCTACCAAACTTGTGAATTCCCAAACTTTAAAGTATATTTCCAGATCTAAAATCTACCACCGTCCATATCTTCGGTGGATACTTCATCCTTTTCTTGTGGTTTTTGGGGTGCTTCTACCACAGGAACAGCTTCTGGTTCTGGTGCAGCAAATCCCATTTTTTGCAATTGTGCTTGTAGTGCCTTTTGAAGTTCTTCGTCCATATCAATTATTTAGTTTTAAAAGCCATGCACAATCTTAGTTATCATGGCCTTGGGACCATCAGAAACACTAAATGCATAAACATCGTCTTCTTCGAAATTCGAAAAATAAGTTAATCCCAAATATTCATCAAATTTTTTCATAACTGTGGAATAGTTGTAGGAGTCCACATAAACATTATTATCAGTTACCCACTTTTCAAATAACTCGTCGTATTTCTCCTGCGGGATTTTTACGATATGGTTAGATACATCTGGTACTTCCATAAAATTCACAAGTTTATTATATTGACGAGTTTATGATACAAACGTGACTAAATATTAGTTATGGCATTTGTTTTTCAAATCAAGAGAAGGCTTGCAGGAGATCCCGGTCCACCCACACAATTACAGACTGGAGAATTAGCATTCAATGAAGTTGACGGAACTTTATATATTGGTGTTTCGAATACAAATAACCAAACAACATTAAGTTCAACTAGTGGAGTTTAATCCAATCTTCGCAAGGTAATTCTCTGCCTTGTTCATCTAATTCGTAATCGTAATTATGAATTAAAATTCTGGAAGATCTAGAATTCCTATAGATTTTACAGGAACATCCACGAGGAACGCAATCATCACAAGTATAATCTGTATATACTGTGTTTTTCCATTTAGCAATTTTTGCATCACAATAGGTGCATTTTTGTTTCGGGGCTTTGAATGGGATTATGTTTTCTGTTTCTGAAAATGTTCCTATAACACGATCCCATACTTTACGGATCAGTGATTTTTTATTTTTTTCAGAATTTGTTTTTCCCATAATTATCCTTTCGAAAAGAGATTACTTTGTCTTCGATCCAATGATATGTTCTTAACACCGGAACAATTGTTATATTTAATAACAATATGAAAATCGAAGCCAAAGCATTTTTCATGTAAATATTTATACCAAAAAGTGTAAAAAATCACTACTCGAAAGAAGTGAGCAAACTACTAAATAATTCGATGGTAGTCAATAAAAATATTCCTTCGTTCGAAGAGTATTACCACCTAGAAGAAGGTGTTAAAGAATCTATTTTAGCCGTATGGGACAAAATTAGGGAATTGGTTAAGTTTTTAAACGAATTAAAAGAATTTAACAATAAAGAAGAAGTTCTTGCCAACACAAGAAAAACAGCAAAAGCCCAGAGTAAATGGAATCAATTTATTGATCTGCTCAAAAATATCTATCAAACCAGCCCGAAAGCATTCGATTTTTTAATCAATACTTTTAATCGCAAGGCTCGAAAATTCATGGGTGAATTATCACCCTTTCAGCGTGTATTAACGGTTACAATTCCTCATTTATTTGTGCTATACAGCATACACATGGCCGTTGCTAATAAAGACAAACGCCATGCTGCGATGGAAAGAAGTTATGGATACGACACCCAGCAAATGGTTAAAGAAATCAAAGCTGCTGTTGAAGAACAAACTCCTCCTTCACCAGAAATTCACAAAAAAACTGAAGAAGTTACCAAAAGGCTAGTAGATCAGGTGAATCTTGGTGAATGGAATGAATATACCAATCCTAATTATTTCACCAGAATTATTCAAGAATTTGAAGCTGGAGATTATACAAATTTTAAATCTCCTAAAGCACCAATGCCATTAAAGGCATATGCCGACAGAACTCAAGTTTCTATTGGATACGGAACCAAGGTACAGGGAAAAGAACATGCTGGATCTCAAATTTCAAAACCAGAAGCACTAGCAAGATTACACAAAGAAATAAGATTTAACAGATCTCAAGTAGACCGAATCCTAAAGTCAAAAAGATGGAATTTAAA
>Ga0114977_10000989_pt1 | contig 18761 bp, 3 predicted proteins | sample S_130805_MF_Meta_FD_87026 | JGI IMG/M metagenome (GOLD analysis project Ga0114977, IMG submission 87026) | Freshwater microbial communities from Lake Simoncouche, Canada to study carbon cycling - S_130805_MF_MetaG | ecosystem: Environmental > Aquatic > Freshwater > Lake | place: Lake...
AAATTTAAAGACATCTACTGCAACACGTAGTCCAAAAAACTCATTTGATCAAACTCCGCATACATATGGTATGTGGATGGTTCCCCCGGATATCGGCGTTGAAGTAATTGTATTGTTTATAGCAGGAGACCCTCTAAAAGGATATTGGTTAGCTTGTGTTAACTCAGCAATAAACAGACACATGTTACCCGGTTTAGCTAGTTCTACCCACATCGATTCCTCATCTGCAAGTGCAGATGTTAAGAAAGCTATTACTCCGGGATTTCAATATCCTGTGTCGGAATTTAATATTAACGACCCAAACGTAGATCGTACTAGATTTGCAACACAGTCTAAACCGATACACGAAGAACAATTTCGTCGACTAGTAGTACAAGGGCTAGATAGAGATAATACTCGCGGCACTATTACAAGTAGTAGCCAACGCGAAAGTCCGAGTAATGTATTTGGTATTAGTACCCCGGGCCGTCCGTATAAAAATGACCCAGCCGACGATCCAAATTTTGCAGCTAAAGTTGCTGCTGGCACGTTGACAGAGGATGATTATGCAGTAACTACTCGCAGAGGTGGCCACACATTTGTTATGGATGATGGTAGTGTTGCAGGAGTTGACCAATTAATTAGATTACGTACTGCAAATGGCCATCAAATAATCATGCACGATAGCGATAATACAATGTATATTGCAAATGCAGAAGGCAAAGTGTGGCTTGAATTGGGACCGGAGGGCAGACTTGACATTTTTGCAGCAGGTGGATTTAATCTCAGAACACAGGGTTCTATCGAGATGCATGCTGATAAAAATATTACTATAAACGCTGGCGGCAAGTTTAGTGTACGTGCCGAAAATGCAATGCAATTTGATGCGGCAAAATTCAATGTACTTACGGGCGGCGGGGGGATAAATTTACAAACCACCGGAAAATTTGACGTTAAAACTGGCGGAAATTTTAACGTAGATACAGCCGGCCAAATATCATTGAAGGCTGGTTCCAAAATAATCGAAGATGCAGGCAGTTTATCAATGTTAACAGATAAAGGAGTTGATGTCACTGCACTTAAAATGATTCCGCTAAATTCACATCCTGACACATTAGCAGATCCTGACACTGGGTTATATAAAAATATCGCTGGCAAAATTAGTTCTATTGTATCAATTGCACCAGGACACGAACCATTTTATATGCGCAACCAATCGCCCCCTGGTGAGCCAGAAACTGCTAAAATTATGCCGCGACAATCCTATTCTGGAAATAACGATGCAACTAAAGATGGCGGCAGTGGAGTTACTAATCAAGTAACTGATGCTGATATTAGAAACGTAAAACTAGCAACAGACACAATTGGTACATTAACTAAAGAAGAGACCACAGCATTATTGGCACAACTTGCTAAAAGTGAGAGCGGTGGTTGGAAAAAAGATGGCTTTGTTGATCAATATCATGTAATAAATGGGCTAGGGTTTGCTGGAAAATATCAATTTGGTACAGGAGCACTACAAGATATTGGGTATATTAAAAAAGGCTATTCGCCAAATGATAACTCGGTTTTAACTAACCCCAATGCCTGGACAGGTAAAGGTGGCATTCACAATATCCAAGAATATTATAAAGCACAAGATACACAAGAAACGATGGCGTTGGAATATCAACAACTAAGCTACACTAGATTAGTATCTAATGGTGTACTTACTAAAGATGATACACCGGGCGAAGTTGGTGGAATAATGCAAGTTGCCTGGTTTGGTGTAGGTAATGCTCAAAAGTGGAGAGCAAAGGAAATTCCCGATAATTACCAAGGCAATCCGTACCGCGAGTACTATAATAGAGGCAAGTATGCAGTTACCCAAATGGCGCCCAAAGTTGCAGAGATACAAGCAGGATAAATATTAATATGGCTAACATGTATAGAGGATTCAGTACCATTGGAAGATCGAGAAAGTTTCGATTGACAGACGCCGCACTGGTGAAACAAGATTTAATTAATCACTTTAACATACGTAAAGGTGAGAAGTTAATGAATCCAAATTTTGGCACTATTATCTGGAATGTGTTATATGACCCATTGACAGAAGACCTTAAAGCCATTATAATAGCTGATGTAAATCAAATTGTTAGCTATGACCCACGAATTAGTGTTGATAGTGTAGTAATAACCGAGTACGAACAAGGGCTACAATTAGCTCTGACTGTGCGTTATTTGCAAACAAATCAGACTAGCGCAATGAATCTACAATTCAATAATCAAACTAAATCACTTACTGCCGTTTAATTAAATACGTACTTTTTCCTTAAATAAATACATTATAACAGGGAATTAGTATGGCTATTACCACAAGACAAACCAGTTTATTAGTTGCTGAAGATTGGACTAAGATCTATCAAACCTTCCGTAATGCGGACTTTCAAAGCTACGATTACGAAACACTTCGTAAGTCAATGATTGATTATTTGCGTTTATACTATCCAGAAGACTTTAACGACTTTACAGAAAGTTCTGAGTTCATTGCACTTATTGATCTGATTGCTTTTATGGGACAAAGTCTTGCATTCCGTACAGACTTAAATGCTCGTGAAAACTTCATTGATACAGCACAACGTCGCGACAGTGTATTTAAACTTGCACGTCTTATTAGTTACGTTCCTAAACGCAATATTGCATCATCGGGTTATTTAAAGATTGACGGAATTAGTACAACAGAAACAGTATATGATAGTAATGGATTAAATCTTGCTGGGTTAGTTATTAGCTGGGCAGATAGTGGTAATGACAATTGGTTAGAGCAATTTACAACGATACTTAACGCAAGCCTGACTTCTAGTCAAGTAGTAGGAAAACCAGGAAACAGCCAACTTATTAACGGAATCACAACAAGTGAATATCAAATAAATTTAGTTTCTAATATTATTGCAACTTATCGATATCGTGCTGCAATCGAAGGGGCACAAACAACATTTGAAGTAGTTAGTCCAACAAGCAGTGGCCAAACATATATCTACGAAGCTAGTCCTCGTCCATCTCAGGCATTTAACATATTATACAGAAATGATAACCTAGGCAATGCATCTGCTAATACTGGATTCTTCTTATACTTTAAACAAGGTGAATTACAAAGTATCGATTTTAATTTTGCAGAAAGTATTCCTAATAGAGTGCATAGTATAAACACTAACAATATTAATAATACCGATGTATGGTTATATAGTTTAGATACAAACGGACAACCAAGCGTAGCATGGGCACCAGTGCCGGCTGTTGGTGTGTCTAATGTTATATATAATAAACAGGCAAATAAAAACATATACCAAGTAAACACTCGTGCAGGTGATCAAATTGATTTAATATTTGGTGATGGTTCGTTTGCTAATATTCGACAAGGTAATTATAGATTATATTACAGAACTAGTAACGGGGCAAATTATAAAATCACGCCAGACGAAATGCAACATATTGTTATCCCTGTTAATTACACTAGCCGTTCTGGTAGAATAGAAACAATCAATATTACTGCAAGTTTACAATACACTGTAGCAAATGCAAGTCCTCGTGAAACCATCGAGGAAATTAGACAAAAAGCACCGCAACAATATTACACACGTGATCGTATGGTTACAGGTGAGGATTACAATATTCTTCCTTATACATTGTTTAGTAATGTATTAAAAGTAAAGGCAGTTAATCGTACATCGTCTGGGGTAAGTCGTTACTTAGATGTTATTGATACAACTGGAAAATATTCTAGTACTAATATTTTTGCAAATGATGGATATCTCTATAGAGATGAAACTCAAAATACATTCTCATTTGAATTTGTGACTCGTAATGATATCTATAGAACTATATACAATAATATCACTCCACTAGTAACATCACAGGAAATGTTACAATATTTTTATGCATTTTATTTTAAATCTCCGTTATTATTGCCTGATGTTAGATGGGTTCATGCAACGACTGCGGCTAATAGTTCAACTGGATATTTTGTTGATAGTTTAGGTAAGATACTTCAAGTTGGTGATACAGTTAGTAATAACAATTCATACATTAAACCGGGCGCCATTATTAAATTTTCTGCTGGTAGTGGTCAATACTTTGATGCAAGAAATATTATCCAAGTCGGAACGCCGACTAAATCAGGTGATAAATTATATTTGTATGTTGCTGTAGACACAGTATTAGCTGATGGAACAAATGCCGGCCAAGGTAAATTAGCCAACGGAACAGGCCCTATTACAGTCGGCGGCAATGTGCTAACTGATGCAATTGCGGATTCAGTTTATGCTACATTTAATAATAAATTTTCAACTACACTAGTGGAATCAATTGTAGCATACACACAAGCATACGAAGATTTTGGTATTCGTTATGATATTGATCTGAATGTATGGGTATTAATTGAACCACAAAATTTAAATATTGGTGAATTTGATTTACAATATGCTGGAAATACTAGCGGTACACAACTTGATTCAAGCTGGATGATCTATTTTAAAACAGTTGGGCAAACATATACAGTAACCTATCGCGGATTAAATTATATATTCGAAAGTGTTAACGAAACAAATTTCTACTTTGATAATACTGTAAAAATTTATGATCCAAAAACAGGAATTACATTACATGATCAAATTAAAGTATTAAAAATAAATTCTAACCCTGATGATTCGTATCCACAGGCGTTAGATTATACTTGGTATATTCATAAAAATATTGTTGACGTCGACGGGTATTCAAACCCTAATAGAATTTTAATAACATTCCCAGATTCAAACAATGATGGCATACCAGATAACCCAGAGTTATTTGATCTTATAGTTTCGCCATATACATATCCTGAATCTAAATATGTATATTTTAAAGCAACTGATGGGTACGATAACTTTACTAATCAAATTCCGGTAAGTAGTGAGTTAATTATATCAACGTATGCAACTAAGTTATTGATAGAAGAAGATAAGACGCTGTATCAAGCAGATCAGTTATTCTACGTACCATTAACTAACCAATATTTTCAATTGGCTATTAGTAGTGCTAATGTGTATACATTGAATGAGGTTACTGGATATACTTCTAAAATTGGTAGACAAGATTTATATTTCCAATATAGACATAATAGTCCAAACTATCGTCGAATTGACCCAAGTCCAAATAACATCATTGATTTATATATGTTAACTAAACAATACGCGGCTGATTATATGTCATGGATTAGAGATTCGTCGGGCGCAACCATTGAACCTACTCGTCCGTCGTCGGCAGTGTTAGGTGCAGATTTTGCAAGTTTAGAAAAATACAAAAGTGTTAGTGATACAATTATCTATAATCCTGCTAAGTTTAAACCAATATTTGGATCAAAAGCACCAACGGCATTACAAGCAACATTTAAAGTAGTAAAAAACTCAGCTATTATTATTAGTGACAACGATATTAAAACTAGTGTCATTGCTGCAATTAATAGTTACTTTGATGTTGCAAATTGGGACTTTGGTGAAACATTTTATTTTAGTGAATTAAGTGCATATTTACATAGTGTACTTGCTCCAAATATTGCAAGTATAACTATTGTGCCATCAGACGAAACAAGCCCGTTTGGTAGTTTGTTACAAATCAATGCAGAATACAATGAAATCATTACAAGTGTAGCAACAGTAGATAATATACAGGTAATTAGTGCAATTACTGCGGCACAAATCAACCAAACTGTTCTGGCTTAAATACTATATAACACTGAGAAATGACAATGGCATCTAGAAAAACCCTTAAATTTTTACCAACAATATTCCAAACAGATACGAATAGTAAATTCTTGTCGGCGACATTAGATCAATTAATTGCTGAACCCGAATTAAAAACTATACATGGATATATAGGTAGAAAATTTGCGCCAACATATAAAAATAAAGATAGTTACTTAGTTGAAAGTTTAACTGAACGCCAAAATTATCAACTTGAACCAAGTATAGTTGCTCGTGATGACCAACAAAATATTACATTCTTTGCTAGTTATATTGACTTATTAAATAAAATAGATTACTACGGTGGTATAACAACTGATCACAGTCGATTATTTGCTTCAGAATATTACTCATTTAATCCGCAAATTTCGTACGATAAGTTTATTAACTTTACACAATATTTCTGGTTACCAAACGGTCCTGATTCAGTTGATGTATATACCGGTAGTGTACCACTAACTGATACTATCACAGTACACAGAGATAGTACTACAAATAAATATCGATTTGAGTCCACAGGGCGCAATAACGGTACCTTAATATTAGCCCGCGGTGGAGTGTATACCTTTGAAGTTAATCAACCCGGGCATCCATTTTGGATTCAGACTGAATTAGGAATAGACGGTCTTGTAAATTCAACACCCGGAATTAGTTCACGTGAAGTATTGGGTGTAACCAATAATGGAGCCGATGTTGGTACGATTACGTTCTTAGTGCCACAATCGACTGCACAAGATAATTTTAATTCGATGAATTTAATCTACAATGTAGATTATGCTATACCGTTGGCATATTCAGAAATTCAACATCAATTATTATCTAATTTTATACAAGCATTTCCACAATATGCTCCTATTGCAGCAAATATTGATGGTAAAACTTTAATCTTTATTGATCAAGATCAATTAACTAATTATGGCGAAAACGCTTGGATCACACCCGGCTTATTTGACAACCACGGTATAGAAGTAGACGAGTTTGATGCAGGATATGTAGTACCTAACAATCAACGTTACGGTGTATGGAAAATAATGTTGATTGAAAATGGCGGTGACACAATTATTAGATTAGTGCCAGTGATAGATGTACCGCTGAATAATAAGGTATATATTCAATCTGGGATTACTAATGTTAACCGAGAATACTTTAAGGATTATGATGAATTTTTCCATCAAGTCCCTGTAATTTCAAGCGTACAAAATACAATATATTATCAAGATGGGTCATCATCTGACCTATACGGCCAATTCTCTTTAATTAATCCTGCAAGTTGGATCATTGATGTAGATCAAGAAATTATCGGAAAGTCTGAATACATTAGTCCTAACGGAATTGAATTCACAACAGGATTAAAAATTAAATTCGGCACAGATGTCTACCCAGCAACATATCAAAACAATAGTTATTATGTAGAGGGAGTAGGTGATGCAATTCGACTAGTTGACATTACTGCATTGATTACTCCGGAACCATTCAATGATGAATTAGCAATAAATTATCCTGGGCAAGTATTTCCTGACTATATTACGATTAATCGTGCTAGCAAAGATTTAAATGCATGGTCACGTAGTAATAGATGGTTCCATAGAGATGTAATTGAAAAGACTGCAGAATATAATTCAACAACACCAGCGTATGATCAATTGCAACGTGCGCAACGTCCTATTGTACAATTTAACGCCGATTATCAATTATTTAATAACGGACGTATTGGTAAAAAAGCAATTGATATATTGGATACATTAACCACAGATGCATTTAGTGATGTTGAAGGAACCTATCAAACTATATTTCGTGGCGCAACTATTATAAATGGAACTCGTGTTATATTTGCTAACGACAATGATCCGTTAGTCCGTAATAACATTTATGAAATTAATTTAGTATATATAACGGTAGACGAATTTCAACGACCAGTAGGCGATCCACAAATTACATTGACTCTAGCCGCAGATGGTATAGCAGAACAATATGATTCGACTGTAATCACAACAGGGCAGTATAAAGGAACATCTTGGTGGTTTAACGGCATTAACTGGGTTGAAAGCCAAACAAAAACAAGCAATCAGCAAGACCCATTGTTTGATATATTTGATTTGGCTGATATTAGTTTATCAGAATATCCAGCAAGTACCTTTGCTGGTACTAAGCTATTTGGCTATAAACGAAATTCAACAGGGCGCACTGACCCAGTATTGCAATTTCCACTTAGTTATAGAAACTTCGGAACACAAGGCGATATCGAATTTTCTAATTACTATAATATAGATACGTTTAGTTATACAGCAAACCCAATTACTCAAATTTCTATCGGGTCATTGCATAAAATTGCAGACCGTTATAATTCTGTATCGTCTACCATTTGGTCAACAGTTATCGAAGAAAGTAAACAATACCAATTAATATCATATATCTATTTGGGCTCGACAACAATATTTGCAATTGATGTTACACCTGCGGTTGAATCTACTATCCCATATCTGCGTGTATTTCAAAATAATGTATTGTTAACCCCTACTCAATGGGTATTTAATTCTGTAACAAAAACTATTAGTTTAGTGGCTACCCCTGCAATTGACGATAAAATCGATATCTTAGTATACAGTAAAGAAGTAAGTAAACTTGGGCACTATCAGATTCCGTTAAATTTAGATTTAAATGCACAAAATATTGATTTAGAATCATTGACCTTAGGCCAGATACGTAATCATGTGGTTGCGTTAAGTCACAATAGCAAAGAATTAGTTGGTAATATTCTTGGCCCTAATAATTTACGAGATATTGAGCTTGCAACGCAAGGCGGCAACATCTTGCAACATAGCGCACCTGTTCCACATGCTGCATTATTTTTATTAAACGAAGATACTAATTTTGTTAACGCAGTTCGTTATGCACAACAAGAATACGCAAGATTTAAAAATAAATTTCTTGAATATAGCACAACATTAAATGGCATTCAACCAACTGATCCGTCTGCTAGTGTTGATTTAATTTTAACAACCATTAACGCAATTAAAAGTCAGTTATTTCCATGGTATTATAGTGATATGGTACCGTATGGTACTTTAAAAAATATTTTAAATGATGTAGGATATACAGTATTTGATCCATTGGTTAGAACTTATGAAATTACATCGGTATTCAATAGTGCTATATTAAGTAACCAAGCGATATTAGTATATCTAAATGGCGAACAATTAATCTTAAATAGAGATTATTCTTTTAATACAGAACGTCCGGCAGTAACTTTTGCAGATACTCTATTATTAAATGTAGATGATTTAATTACTATTGTAGAATATCAAAACACCGACGGATGTTACATCCCTGAAACTCCTACTAAGTTAGGATTATATCCTAAATTTATTCCTGAGATCTTTTTGGATGATACATACCGTACGCCTATTAATGTTATTAGAGGACACGATGGTAGCTTAACACCGGCATTTAATGACTACCGTGATGACTTCCTACTAGAATTAGAAAAACGTATCTATAATAATATTAAGGTGCCCGACACAGGCCGCAATCAAGATATCCACGAAATAGTTACAGGTAAATTTAGAAACAGCGACTTTGTATTAGCTGAAGCCACTCAATTATTGTCGGGTAGTTTTCTTAACTGGGTCGGGAATAACAAATTAGATTATAGCACAAATGATACGTTTAATTCAAATGATCCGTTTACATGGAACTACAGTAGATTCATTGATAGAATTAACGGTGAAGCATTGCCGGGCAGTTGGAAAGCATGCTTCCAATATTTTTATGATACAATTCGACCACACCAAACACCATGGGAAATGTTGGGCTTTACATCAATTCCTGATTGGTGGGAAGACGAATATGGAACAGCACCCTATACTGGCGGTAATACATTACTATGGAGCGATTTAGAAGCAGGCTTAATTAAGGGCGGCCCAACTGCTGGAGTAGATTCTAACTATATTCGTCCTGGACTTTCAAAAATCATTCCAGTAGACGAAAATGGTATATTAAAAAGCCCGGCGGCAATATTAACTGCCGAGTTTGATTCAAAATATGCCGCTACAAGTTGGGCGGCAGGTAGTCAAGGCCCGGTAGAAGCCGCATGGAGAACTAGTAGCGAGTTTCCGTTTGCTGCACAGGTAGCATTGGCATTAGCAAAACCAGGCAAATATTTTGGAGTCTTTTTAGATGTTAACAGCTATCAATATAATTACAATATAGGTCAGTATCTAACAACAGCTAACAATCACTTAAAACAAACATCAACATCATTTAACGGTGATATTACATCTGGCACAGTATTCAGAGGCGCCGGATATTTAAACTGGGTTGCGGATTATTTAATTAATCTTGGTATTAATCCGGCTACTAAAATTACTCCATTGATGAAAAATTACAAAGTTAATCTTGCATATAAAATGGCTGGGTTTAGTGATCAAAAATATTTACAAGTATTAGCAGAGCAAAGCTCACCGACTAGTACAAATGATAGTATTATTATCCCGGATGAAAATTACGAAGTATATTTGTATAAATCAACCCCGGTTGATAAACTTACATACAGTGCAGTTATCATTGAAAAAACAAGTAATGGGTTCAGTGTACGTGGGTATGATTTAAGTAACCCGTATTTCACTATCATTCCTAGCATAGTTAATTCTAATGCATCTAAGATTACTGTAGTAGCACAATCGGCTGCAGTGTTCAATGATTATCAACCAGTTAAATTAACAGTTCCATACGGTTATGATTTTAGTAGCATGCAACAAGTAGTTGATTTCTTAATAAGTTACGAACGCTATTTGCAAGCGCAAGGGTTTACATTCAATGACAACGACGGTCAGTTAAATGAAGTACGTAACTGGAAACTTTCGTCTAAAGAATTCCTATTCTGGGCACAACAAGGTTGGCCAAATGGAAGTATTTTAGTCTTATCACCGGTGTCCAATTTAATAACTTCGTTAAGTTCAGGCGCAATCACTGATGGAATCTCTGACAGTCAGTACGGAACAAAAATATTAGATCAAAATTTTAAATTAATTAAAAATAATAATTATAATGTTTTACGTACACCAACAAGTTTAAAAGTAGAATTAACTAACGGCCAAGTAATAGGACTTATGACGTTAGATTTAGTACAATACGAACATGTATTAGTTTTTGATAATACAACAGTGTTCAATGATATTATCTATAAACCCGAGCTTGGCAATAGACAATTTAGATTAAAATTAATCGGACAAAAAACAGATAACTGGGACGGAAGTTTAAACTCACCGGGATTTGTATATAATTCTAATACTGTACAATCTTGGATACAAGGAAAAGATTATCTTAAAGGTGTATTAGTTCAATATAAAAATCAATATTATGTTGCACTTCAAAATATTATTGCATCCGAATTATTTGATTTCTCTGTATGGAAAAGTGTTGACGCTGATCAAATTAAAACAGGATTATTACCTAACTTTGCGAGCAATGCAGTTAAAGCACAATCATATTATGATGCATACGGATATTTTAATGATTCTAACAATGTTAAATATAGCCACGGATTAATTGGATTTAAACCACGCCAATTTTTAGATGACATGGGCTTAAACGAAACAACCCAAGTTGAATTCTATAAAGGTTACATTACACAAAAAGGTACGGCAAATGCAATTGATGCATTAACTAATGCACAATTTAATAATTTAAATAGTGCAATTGATTACTACGAAGAATGGGCAGTGCGAGTTGGCGAATATGGCGCAATTGATACTAATCCATACGTAGAAATTGCATTAGATGAAAAGGCATTCAGTGTTAATCCTGCACTTGCAGAATTTGTGCCAACAACAGACGAAGCACGAGCTAACGGAGTTACTGTATTTGCAAACGGCGATCTTTACAAATCAACTAATCAATTTGATGGTACAATAGCCTCTATTAGAAATAATCAAAGTGATTATGATAATGATATTCCGACTGCTGGTTATGTAAATATTGATGATATCGATGCTACTATATTCGACCTTGCTAACTATACAGATTTAAATAGTCTAACATATACAATGGGCAGTGGTTATACTATATGGACCGCAAAAGATTTTAAATCAGATTGGAATGTTTTTAGAATATCAGAAACAGATACTACTATTGTAGAAGTAGAAAATGCATTAGATGGCTATATAACATTTAGAACAGATGTTTATCATGGATTAGCAGCCGATAATGTAGTAATGATTCGTAATTTTGATGCTGCATTTGATGGCTTCTATGAAGTATATAGAATTGTAGATTTAAGTAGCTTTATGGTTCGTTACACAGGCGATACAACAACATTAACTAACTTTACTGGCACTGGTATTTTGTTTACCTTAGATAGTTTACGCTTTGATTACATGGAAACTGCTCGTAAATACTTCCCACCACATGGCTGGAAAGTTGGCGAGAAGATTTGGATTGATACTGATGCAGCAACTACAACAGGACAAGGTCAACCGTACAATACTGGCGACAACTTATGGAAAGTATACGAGAAGACACACCCATGGGAAATGGGTCAACGACTAGTAAAAAATATCGGTGAATATTCTGCAGATATAGGATATGGCCAAGCATTAAAAATGATTGATAATGCCGAGCAAACTATTTTTGTTGGTACTACTTTATATGCAACTACTGGTGCAGTAAATGTATTTGATAAAAATATATCAAATGTATATGTTGAAACAACTACTATAGTACCAGATGGTGCAAATACATTTACATTCGGTTCGCACATTGATACAGCAGTTGATACTACAGTATTTGATGGTATCGATTCAAGAGAAACATTAGCAGTTGCGGCACCAACAAGTTCTGGATTAGCAGGAGCAGCAAATGTTGGACTATTATACATCTATAAAGAAACTGCTGGCACTGAAAATTGGGTAAGAGGACAAGTCATCGCAGGTAATGTTAGTGCTGTTGGTGGGAAATTCGGTACAGGCTTTGCGTTTGATGAATTGGGCCACTGGCTATATGTTGGTGCACCATACGAATCGACTCCTAAAGTTTATGTTTACGGTTTACAACGCTTTGTGACTGTGGCTACCGGAAATGTTACTACATCTGGTTCTGTGTCAACGGTAACAGTACCGTTTACACGTGATGCAACAGTTGGGTCAACTGATGCTAATTCATTATTAGTTACAAGTGCAACACGTACATATATTCCACGAATTGACTATACAGTAAGTGGGCAAACAATAACATTTATATCCGGTAACGTAAATGCTACATTAACAATTTCACAAGGTCCGTACTATGCATTAATAGATACTATTTCTGGACCGGCAGGTAGCGAATTTGGTTATTGTATAGATTCAAGTCTAAATGGTGCACAACTTGGAGTTGGCTGCCCGGGTGATACAGTTAACGTAGCAGTATTCAGCGATGGTATAACAACCGTTGAACGTTCAATTCCTGTAGGAACTAATACTGCATCAATTACGTTAGATGGAAATGTATTACCACGTACATCATACGTTGAGAATGTTGGTGCTGGATCGGTATTTGTGTACGATCGTGTTATTGAATCATTTAATAGTACTAACGATACAATATATACTACAGAAGAAACTATCGCTCCGGTATATAAAGTAACAGTTGATGGCATTGAAATATTTGATTATACAAAAACAGCCGCAAAAGAAATAACATTATATGTTCCAGCAGGCATTGGTAAAGTTATTAACATCGAAACTAATAAATTTACTCTATTAGAAAAACTAATTGGAATTGATTCGCTTGATGGTACGCTAGGTGCAATTCAATCGGGCGCACGTTTTGGTTCGGCATTAACAATTTGTTCAAACAATTGCGCATTCTATATTGGCGCTCCGTATTACGACAGTGGTACAATTTATAACACTGGTGCTGTATGGAAATTCCACAATAGAGGAACACTATACGGTACTAACACAGGTTATACACATAACCCAACGTTTACTCCAGGCGACACAATTCGCTTAGACAACTTTGAAATTACTGTAACTGGTACAAGTTTAGATAGTTTAGTACAGGACATCAACGATGCTAACTTATTGGGTATTACCGCAGTTAATGAAAATGGATATTTAAGATTAAACAGTGATAAAACTGTAGCTAAAAATCGCTTACGTATTCTATCAGCAAGTGGTACAGTGTATGCCGATGCCGGAATGGCTATATTTGCATTCATGCAGATTATTGTTAACCCTTATAAAAATGCTAATGAATATTTTGGTACTAAAGTTATATTGGCTCGCAATGCGTACATGCTAGTGATCAGTAGCGATCGCGGTACAACAAGAAAATATACTACATTTGATAACGATACTACTATACTCGATGGTGAAACTACCGGCATATACGATAGTATAAAAGCTAGTGGTAGTGTGTACACATACGAATTATACGATGACCCACGTAATGCAGTAGAGCATCCGGGCCGTTATGCATTCTGTCAACAAATTGATCCAACTGATTTAAATCCAGGTGACGGATTTGGTGCTGCGATTGATGTTATTGGCAGACATATTGTAGTAAGTGCACCAAACGATGATGCAACAATAACCAATGGTGGTAGCATTTATCTGTTTAGTAATCCAACTGGGCAACGTGGGTGGAGTTTATTACGTTACGAACAGCCAACAGTTGATATTGATTCTGTTAACAGACTTTATGTGTATAACAAACGAACTAATACTATTTTAGCTAATTTAGAATTCATTGATCCAGCCGCTGGTAAGATTTTAGGGCTAGCAGAACAAGAACTTTCATATAAAACATCATATGATCCTGCAATTTATAATAAAGGCACAAGTAGCGAAAGCAGTTCAAATACATATTGGGAAGCTACACAAGTCGGTAGAGTATGGTGGAATTTAGACCAAGTACGTTACATAGATTACGAGCAAGGATCACTAGCATATCGCAGTATTAACTGGGGTAGATTATTTCCAGGATCAATTGTTGAAGTATTGGAGTGGGTAGAATCAGACGTATTACCGAGCAAATATGTTTCTGCAGGTAACAATGGTACACCAAAACATGCTGACGATAGTGCGTATGTAGAAACTATATTTGTTGATCCACTTACTAATATAATTAGTACAAAATATTATTATTGGGTTAAAGATAAAACATCACTTGATGTTATTAATTCTTCAAGATCGTTGCCGATTAAAGTTATTCGAGACTTAATAGAAAATCCAAAAAATAACGGAACAGCATATACAGCTATCATTTCACCTTCTGCGGTGATACTATATAATATTGCTGAGTATCTATCCGATGTAGATACAATATTGCATTTAGATTATGAATTAATACGAAATTCAAGCATAGTACATAGTGAATATGAATTAATACAAAAAGGCAATAATGTAGGTATAATTCCTGTTCGAATTATAGATAAATTAATAGATAGTTTAGTAGGATATGATATAGCTAATGCGCAAGTTCCGGATATGGGATTAAGCATTGCTGACCGATATGGTATTTCTATTAGACCTCGACAATCGATGTTTGTTGATAGACTTACTGCGGTTACTGTACTAATTGATTATGTTAATAATGTATTTACAACTGCCCAATATACTACATATAATGTGGAACATCTTCTATTAGAAGAACCGCAACCAAGCAAAAAGTTAAATGAATATGATATATTAGTTACAACAGAAGAAGAATTACTATATGTTGATACAACTGAATTATCATCGGGTTACTTAGTATTAGTTGCGACTAATACAATGTACGAAGGTAGATGGACATTGCATCAATTAACTAGTACTAATACATGGGAAATAATTCGAAGTCAATCATACAAAACTAGTTTGTATTGGGATTACGCAGATTGGTATGCCACTGGTTACACTTCTGCTATTAAACCAGCTTATTCAGTTGCAACATTGCTTGATGCATTAAAACTGCCGTATGCAGCTGATGATATTATTAAAATAACCAATACCGGAGCAGGACAATGGGAATTAATACTTGTCAATGACGCACTTGAATTTGTTACAATTGGTAAACAACACGGAACCATACAACTTAATAAATCTAAATTAATTGATGTAACATTAGATCAACACGTTGAACTTCGAAATATTATTGTTGGATTGCGAGATGATATATTTGTTGGTACGCTTGCTGGAGAGTTTAATAAATTATTCTTTCAATTGATGAATTATTTATTTACTGAACAAACTTATGTTGATTGGATATTTAAAACTAGTTTTATTAGCATTGTTCACAAATTACGTGGGTTAACTCAACCATCTAATTATATCAAGGACAATCAAACTTATTACCAGGATTATATAAACGAAGTTAAACCGTATTCAACTAAGATACGAGAATATTTACTTAATTACAATAGTGTTGATGAGTTCCCGGGTAGCGTGACTGACTTTGATCTACCTGCATATTATGATCATACGCTGAAGGTATTCCGTAGTCCGAGTGGCGAGCAACTTGCTACAGATTCATCGATGTGGCAAACAGCACCATATAATCAATGGTATGCTAATAGAACCTATGAAATTGAATCAATAGAAATTGGAAATAAAGGAGTCGGTTATGTAACTGCGCCTGTAGTTGAGATATACGGAAATGGTACCGGTGCAACTGCACACTCATTGATTAATTTTGATACAGGTGAAGTTACTGCCGTGATAGTTGATAATCCAGGAACAGGATATAGCCAACAAGTTGTTATTCGATTAAATGGCAATGGATCAGGGGCAACGGCATACGCAAGATTACACAATAATCAGGTGCGTAGTATTAATACTACTATGAAATTTGATAGAATTAGTTATTCTAGTGTAGTTAAAGAATGGACACCTAATACAGTATTTTTAGCAGGCGACATTGTTAGCTATAATGCAGTTGGTTACATTGTAAATGCAAACATGACTACCCCGGCTAAATTTATTGCCTCTGATTATACTGTTCATCCATCTGCAAGTTTTACTAATGCAAATGATAGAATAATGGCAAACTATGCTCCGGGTAATGACCTTCCACTGAAAAATTTATCACAGTTAATTTACGGTATTGACTATCCGGGTGTACAAGTAATTGGACTGCCGTTTGATCAGGCTCCTGGCTTAGATTTAGGACCGTTTGATATCAACCTATTTGATCAGGTGCAATATGATATCGATGGTCTACCAATGACAAGTGACACAGCAGTTGATTCGCTGATTCAGAGTAACTACACTGATTTAGCTCTTGGGACACGCCCAGAAGATATTGATGTTGTTGGTGGTGCGTATGTTGATACATATTCAAGTCATGCTCCAGAAGAAATGGTTCCGGGTATTGTATTTGATACATTAAATCTACAAGTATATACTAAGATTCTTGGTAATACTGTGGTACTTGGATATCGCATATTACACGATATGCTACACAATTCGACATATCTACGAATTGCAGAACATTATGCAACGGTGTTAACTGCACCTTTAAATATTAGTGATAGTTTAATTTATGTTGAAGATGCAAGCACCTTACCTATACCGGACCCAGATGCTGGTATCCCTGGGGTAATATTTATTCAGACAGAACGAATTACGTATTATACAATTGATTTAATTAATCATACATTAGGACAATTACGTAGAGGAACAGCAGGAACCGCACCGAGATTAACTTATCAATCTGGGGTTGCAGTAGTTGATGCAAGTAATAGACAATTAATGCCAAATATTGGTTCTAGTAATGTAACTCATGCAGTAGATCATGCATACACTATTACATCAACTCCGCCATATGAGTTAACATTTACTGATGCAATCATACCGACGTTTGGTGATTATATTACACAAGCAAGTACTGGTGCTAATGTTACGGTAACTGCAATATCAACCTTAACTGCTGAAACCATACAAGTAAGTGCTATTTTACCAGTTTTACAAGTTGGTGACATTGTAACTCAAAGTTCGTCGGGAACAACTGCTCGAGTAACAAAAACAGATACGACTAGTAACTACATAACATTGGTATATACTGCCGGTCAATTTACTGTAGGATCAGGTAATATTAGTTTGAATGGAATAGATGCTAATGCATATCCTACATCTGCAAGTATTAGGGCTGTGCCTCGTGCTACTGTTATTAAAAATAACAATATACCGTTTAGTTATGCATCTGCAAATGTTGGATTGAATAGTAATATCACAGTATCAAGTGGTAGTTACATAACTCAAAGCTCAACTGGTGCAAATGCAATAGTTCAACAATCAGTTACTGACAGTAAGTATGTTAACTTAGTATATGTAGATACAACAATATTTGAATTAGGCGCAGGCAATATTGCAATTAATGGCGGTACTGTTACAAGTATACATCCTACTACATCGGTATATATTGCGAATATAAGTAATCAAATAAGTATCAATGGCACAATTAGTTCTGACATTGCTCCGCTTGCTATGAATTTATTAGCTGCAAGTGATTCGACTAACGAATATGTTACTGGATCAGTTGATGCCAATGGAAATATTACAGTTAAAGCAAATGTAACTTTAAAAACAGATAATGCATGGTATACACCTATACCTGGAATTGCACCATCAGATGGGCTGGGCTTCCAGTTTACTGATACTGCTCAGGTATTATTCTTAAAATTATGGCCAAGTGGCTATCCAGCGAGTTTTGCAATAGGTGATGAGGCGTTGGTAAATATAGTAACAGAATCGGGTATAGAAATATACGGCGAGTTTGGTGATATTGATGGAAATTAATACCACCACGAAACAAAAAATGATTAACGTGTCCGGAGACATAAATGACAATTAAAATAAGCCAGTTAACGGCGCTGACTAGCATGACAAATACTACGCTAATGGCAGTGGTAGATACTGATGGACCGTATATTACTAAAAGAATAGATGGATCGGTATTACGAGATTTTTTTGCTAATGTAGCAACTACAGGAAACACTGCACAATTAACAGTTAATTCAAGTTTAGTTCCGATTACTGATTCAATGTATAATTTAGGAGCTGCTGGATC
>Ga0114977_10000990_pt1 | contig 18751 bp, 14 predicted proteins | sample S_130805_MF_Meta_FD_87026 | JGI IMG/M metagenome (GOLD analysis project Ga0114977, IMG submission 87026) | Freshwater microbial communities from Lake Simoncouche, Canada to study carbon cycling - S_130805_MF_MetaG | ecosystem: Environmental > Aquatic > Freshwater > Lake | place: Lake...
TAATTTATATAAGGCCAAAAAATCAATGTAACGTTTAATAAAAGATATTGGGAAAAAATGGCGGCTAACATCTAAATGCATCCCTCTCCATTTAAAAGCAGGTTCATCATTTATAATTAAACATGGTAATTTTATTATGTTAGAAGTTTGATTATTTATTAATTGAACTAAACTTTGCAAAGCATAAAAAACACATGCAGTATCGCCTTTAATATTGATTTTATTAGAATTAATTAATAAGTGATATGATTCATTAATTTGACTTGGATCATTTACACATTCTAATATAACAGAATTTATTTTAGAAGAATCTTTTATGATACTGAGTTCAAATTGATTATTTTTTTTAAGATAGTCGTTAAAATAATTGATATGATTTAATAAACGTTTATCATTACAGTAAATAGTTGTTTTTTGGGATAATATAAATTCACCATTTTGTAAGATGCATTTATTTGGCAAAGGAATAATAGGAAGAGTTATCGCTGTTTGAGCAAAATAAAATTTTGTACTTAAAATAAAAAGGTATAAAATAAATTGCTTTATCATTTAAAACACATTATTTAATAGTCACTAATGATTCAAAGTTTGAGTATTTGTAGAATCACTAACACCTTGTTTAATTAGAATCTTTTTTACCTTCCATCCATAAAAAGCTAAATAAGCAAAACAAAAAACACCAACAATATAACTACTTTGAATACCAATACTTTCTGAAACAGTTCCCTGCAACCAGCTTATGATTCCGCCACCCATAATCATCATAATTAAAAAACTACTTCCTTGACTGGTATGTTTTCCTAAACCACAAACTGCTAGCGTAAAAATACAAGGCCAAAGTGTGCTACAAAAAAGGCCAACACTAGTAAATGCATAAACACTAATCATTCCACTAGTAAACATTCCAGTAAATAATGCCAAAATGCCAAGACATGAAAAAATCAACAACATTCTTGCAGGATCTCCTTTACTTGCAATATCTGCTGCAATTAAAACTAGAATAATTAATCCGTATACATAAAATGGAGCTAAATCGTGTTTTGCAATTGCATTAACAAATAAGAAAACTCCAAATGCCAAGTATGGAGCTAAAAAACGAAGAATTTTTTGTGTATTCATATTATTTGTAAAGGCTTCAACGGCACCAGTCCAACGGCCAATCATTAAACTAGCCCAATATAAGGAGATATAAGGAGCTATATCGGCAATGGCAAATCCTAATTTTGTTTCCATATAAGCAGGTAAATTACTTGCAGTAGAAACTTCAACACCTACATAAAGAAAAATAGCAATCATTCCCAATACCAGTTGAGGATAATTTAGAGCTGATTTTTTTGAAGATTTTTTTTCATCATTTGATTCTTCAATAGTTTCAGGATGTTCAGGTAATGAAGAAAATTTTAATAATAAAGCTAAAATAAGAAAAGCAGCACCTAATATTAAATAAGGAATTTTTACACTTTCTATACTAATATCAGTACTTCCACTTGCCGCTGACCCAAAAATTGCAAAACTAACTATTAGTGGTCCAATTGTAGTTCCAAAATTATTAATTCCTCCAGCCATTGTTAAGCGTTGAGAGCCTGTTTTTATTGGGCCTAAAGCAATAGCTAATGGATTAGCAACTGTTTGTTGTAAAGAAAAACCTAAACCTACAGTAAATAAACCGGCAAGCATTAAGGGATAAGAAGAGTTATTAGCTGCTGGATAAAACAATAAAGTGCCCAATGCCGAAATAACTAATCCTAAAGCTAATCCGTTTTTGTAACCAATTTTATTTACTAAATCTTGTTTCATTAATAAAGAAATACCCATATAAATCAATGAACCAACAGTATAAGAAATATAAAAAGCAATGGATACAAATTGACTTTGACTTTGAGACAAATCAAATGCTTTTTTAAACACTGGAATTAAAATATCGTTGCTCGCTGCAACAAAACCCCAAAAAAAGAAAACTGAAATTAATGTGTAAAGGGCCGAATTGTTTGATTTCATAATTAAAAAATTTTTAAACGAATATATTTAAATTAAAATTATTATTATTGATTAATATATCTTGTTTATCAACATTTCTATTAGAAATAGTTTAATTTGTTTAATTATCTTTGAAAGTTAAAACTAGTAGAAATTTAAATTCACAAATAAAAAAATCACAAAATGCAATTACTTTCACCAACAAACTTTTCTGATTACGAGTTGCTTGATTGTGGCGATTTTGAAAAATTAGAACGATTTGGGAAATATATAAGTATCAGGCCTGAACCTCAAGCTGTATGGCCAAAAATATATAGCAATTCAGAATGGGAAAAAATGGCTCATATTAAATTTATACCAAAATCATCTAGTAGCGGCGAATGGAAAAAATTCAAAACAATGCCAGATCAATGGACCATTAATTATAATTTAAAAACAAACGAACAAAATAAAAACACATCTCAAAACTTAGTATTTCGACTTGGACTAACTTCATTTAAACATGTTGGCATTTTTCCTGAACAGGCTGTTAACTGGGACAAACTTTATACTTTTTTAAAAAACAAAGAAAAACCTAAATTTTTAAATTTATTTGCATACACTGGCGGAGCATCAATTGCTGCAAGAGCTTCAGGAGCAGATGTTACGCATGTTGATAGCATTAAACAAGTAGTAAGTTGGGCGAATGAGAACATGCAAAATTCAAACTTAGATAACATTCGCTGGATAGTAGATGATGCTTTAAAATTTGTAAAAAAAGAAATTAGAAGAGGGAATTTTTATCAAAGTATTATTCTTGACCCTCCATCATTTGGGCATGGGCCAAACGGAGAAAAATGGAAATTAGAAGATAACATTGCAGAAATGATTGAAGGCGTTCTTCAATTACTTGATACCAACCAACATCTTTTAATTTTAAATGCATACTCTTTGGGGTTTTCAGCTTTAGTACCTGAAAATCTTTTAAAGCCTTTCGCAAACAAAAATAAATCTGAGTTAAGTATTGGCGAATTATATTTAAATGCAAAAAGTGGCGTTAAATTACCACTGGGCGTTTGGGGTAGTTTGCAAAAAAGTTAAACTATTATTAAGTATTTTTTTAAGCTTCAACCTCGGTAACAATACTAGGAAAAATTCGCACATTGTTATTTTCTTCACGGCGAAATTGGTAAGTATATTTATAATGACTCTCTAAACCACTTTTATTAGGTAAACCATTTATCATCATAATATTTCTATTTTTTGCAAATCGCAATAATTCTTTTAGATAGTGCGATGAAATTTGACCCACCTCATCAATAATACAATGCACTTTAAAATCTTTACTACTTCGGTGACTAGACTCCTTAATAAAAACATGCAATAAAGTAATATAAATAATTGCCTTCACTAAAATGTCAGTACCTGTACTTCCTATACTATCGATCTTATGAGTCCATCCGGTTTCGTTCATGCCTTCTTTAATATTAAATTTTAACTCGAATAAATCTTGCAATCTAATTTCTTCCTGCTCTTGTTCTTTTATAGCATTTCGTAATTGTTCTAATAATTTAACTGCTTTTCCACTTATTTCTCGTTTTTGTCCAGTTGCAAAATCAGTATTAAATAAACCTTCATTATAAACAAGGCCATTTTCTTCTCTAAACTCTTGTATGCGTTTTAATAACTTGTATACTTTATTATCTGATTCTTCTAAACGAATTTTAATAAACTCAATTAATTTACTTTCTTCAAATTCTGCTTTTTTAAAATCTTCTGCAATTAAAGTAATAATATGTTGGATCTTATCTTTTTGGCCACTAAGTTCTTTAACTTTAGTTGCAATACTATCAGTTACTAAACCAATTTGAGTTGCAGTTTCAGCAATTGATAATTCAATTTTATTTTCGTTAATAAAAGAACGGAGATTTTGAGCAAACCTTTCATATTCTCCTTGCGATGCATCGTTACGAATAATAAAATTAAAGTGATTATCTATTCTAAATTTACCTGCAAATTCATTAACATATCTTTGAAAGGCGCCATACTCTTCATTAAAATGAGAATCGTTTTTTAATAATTGTGTACACAAATCCAAAATATTATAATTAGTTCTTTTTGCTTCGGCACGCTCTATAATATCGGAATATTTTGTATAAACAGGGGTTTCTCTGAAATTATTAGTATAAAAATTAATACCATTATTAAAATTGATTAGTTCTTCGTCAAAAGTTCGCTTTTGCTTATTTAATTCCATCCTTTTTAAATTATACTTAGCAGTAACATCTTCTAATTGAATAGATAAATCATTATTACTTTTAACAAACTCTTCCTTCTTCTGAATCATATCTGGAAGTTTGTCAAAAATTTCTCGTTTATCTTTGAGGTAGTCGCTAATAATTTGAGAGTATTGTTCAATGTCTTTTAATAACAATTGAATTTCTTTCATTTTATCCTCAATAATTTTTATTTGTTTAGAATCAACGCCTTTCTTTTTGAAATTGCTATCTTTTTCTTTGGATAATTGTTCTTCTTTAAGTTCAAATTCTTTTACCTGATTTTTCTTTTCAACCTCAATTTTAGAGATCTCAGTTTCTTGTTTTTCTTTTAAGTCTTTTAAACGTTCGTCATTATAATTTTTTAATTTATCCAACTGTTTATTAAAATCTTCGATTAAATTATTTTTTTTCTTATTAAAAATAGATAATTCTTCTTCAATAATATTTAATCGTTGGCGATTTCCAGAAAGTGAATCTTCAATTTCTTTTCCTGCTTTTAAATTCCAATCCTCTAATTCTGATCCTAATTTTTGTTCTCGTTTGTCAGATAACTCTAATGAATAAGAAAGCACTTTGGAATCTTCTTTCATTTCGCCTAAACTTTTCCCGTATTTGTCAGCAGCTACCATTTTCTCTTCGCTATTGGCCGTTTGAAATTGAGTTAATGATTCCTCTAAATCTCTAATTTGTGCTAATCGTTCATTCTTATCAAACTGATATTCTTCGATAGATTTAGAAACAATTTCAACTGGTTCTAAATTTAAACTAATCCCATATAAAGTATCAATAGTTTCTTTTTTTAATTGAGGCGAAATATCTGTTCTAAATAATAATTTCTCATTTACAACCTTACCAATATTTTGATGCCAATTTTTTACATTTTTTTCTAAAAATCCATAAAAAGCGTCATTTTGAATGTCTAGCTTTTGTTCTATGTCTTTTATTTCGGTTTTGAGATTTATAATTTCAATATTTGTTTGATTAACTCTATTAGTTAAAGCAGTTTTTAATTTAACTTCAATATTTTCCCATTCGCGCTGAATAGTTTGGGCCATATTTTGTTTAATAGCTCGTTCGCTCTTATTTTTATAACTTACAGCTCTTAACTCTGCTAATTCATTTTCAATATTTTTAATTTCTTGTTCATAAAATCTCGTGCTGCGAATAACTTTTTCTTCGCTCTTCATCTGATTAAATTCAATTTGTTTAGCAGTTGCTTCTGAATTTAATTCAATAAGACTTTCTTCGCGTTTTTGTTTTAACTCTGCGTCACGTTTATTAAATTCATTTTTTTGTAGTAATTGTAATTCGTTGTAATGATTAAATATTTCGCTGGTACGAGTATTAATTTTATTAACGTATGCACTTTTATCATTACGTAATTGTTCGATCAGTGAAGAGTATTTTAATTCTATACTAGCTACATTAGAGGTTAAACTTTCGTATTCGCGTCGAGCTATATTCAATTCAACTACAAGTTTTTCTCTTTCTTGATTTTTTACAACAGCTTCTTCAATATTTTTATCTTTATAATCTTTTAATTTTTTATTTGATTCGCGAATCGTTCTGTCATAATAACCTATTTCTTCACGAATATCATTTTGTTTATTTTCAATATTATCTTTTGACTGCTCAAAATCTGTCTCAAGTTGACCTAGTTCTTCTTCTTTTAGCTTTGAGGCTTCTCTTATTGATTCGTTTTGAGTTTCGGCAAATCGCAAACTACTCCCTAACTTATCGGCCATTTCCATTTGAGCTCCTTTAAGCATATGAACCTGATCATACTTTTTGTCAATTAATTCAATTAGCTGAACTGATTCTTTCTTGAGATATGTTTCTATATCAGAATATTTTTCGTTGAATTGTCGCAATTGTCTTTCAACTTGTTCTAATTTAATGCTACTATTTTCAGTAGTTAAAGAATTAGCAATAAAGTCTTTTATAAATCTAGAATCAACGCTACTTTTTGATGATAAAAAAACATTAGTAATTGATTTAGGAATGTTTTGATATTTTTCGTTTCCTTTTAACAGGTGAAATTTAGATAATTGTTTATCTGTTTCCGTTCCAAAAATTATATTGCGATAACGTTCAAATGTATCTATTTGGTTAGAAATATAAATGCCTTTTTTTTCCAAGCCTGATACAATTTCTTTAATTTTCATGGCTTCATCATTTGCTGTGAAGAAAAAATCAGGATCAAAAGGAGCGTCAACAAATCTAAAAACGATTTTATTATGGCGGTAAACAATTACAAAAAAAGATTTGTCTTCGGTAGATATTTCGTAAATCAAATAAGAATTTTCATACCTAAAATAATGCTCTTCAAATGGCTTTTGCGAAGCAGAAATTCCTAATCCACGGCTATTAGCGCTATAAAAAAACAAAATAGCCCTTTGCAACGATGTTTTTCCAAAATTATTGGTTCCTACAAAACAAGTATTTCCACTTAATTCAATATCTGCATACTTAACATTTGAGATATTTATTTCTACAATTCTATTTAAGATTCTACAGTTGTTTTCCATTCTGTTATTGTTATTCTAAAATTTATATTATTAAATTAAATTTTAAATTATTATTGTTTTAGCAAATTCATTAAAAAATTAATTGTAAATCAAGCCGCTTGTACTATCATTATCTAAACTTGTGTCTTCATAAATGGCAACCGAATTAATAACATCTAATAAATACGTATAAGCATCAAGTACTTTATAAGATTCAGTTTTTTCATCTTCCATTTCTAAAAAAGAATCTCGACTCATTAAATCACATATTTCTCTCACTTTGTTATGAAGCGTTTCAGAGCGGTATAATGGTATTTTTTGTAGTTTTTGTTTTAAGCGAACATTAGCATTACACTCTTCGGCAATTTCGCCTGGTCTAAATCGGCTACCAATAGTTATTTTATTATCCATGCTTGCTAATAAATCTACAATGTCAATATAGCGTTCAAACCGTTCTAATTTTTTTTCGAGTTCACTATTTGGCTCGCCTAATTTTGAGAAATAAAAAAAATTATTTCCTCTTTCAATGTTATAACGTATTACATTAAAATAAGCTTGAAAACGATCGAAATTATCTGGATTATTTATCACATCATATAAACGGTTCATGCCATCTTTAGAGCCATTACTTGAAATAAAATTACCACGAGCCATTACCGAAAATATTTCATGTGTTTGTTTGGGTAAATTAAAATCTTCTGCTAGCATATTGTATAATATTAATTTTTTATTTTTTCTTTTTTAGCTTTTTCCTTTATAGGAAGAATGAGTGTATAACCTAAACGTTTATTTTGTTTTTCATTATTCTTATAATCATGATATTGTAAACGATATTTAAAATCTAATTGATTTTGGTATTCCATTGCAATTTCAACAAATAATGATAAACGATCTTCAAAAGAGACGATACCAATAGCTTTAGGAAATTTATATTCTATTAAATATTCGAACAAATTTGATTTTTTCTGCTCTAAAAAACGTTCAACTAATTTTTCGGTATCTAATTTAATTTGATGCTCCAAACCTTTATCCTTAAAGTTACCAGCCATTTTATCTGCTAGTCCGCGGACCATTAATCTGGTTATTTTATATTTCTCTGAAATACGTTTGCAAATTACGTGCCCATCATCAGAATATAAAAAATCAATTGCAATTTTTGTTTTAGGGGCTCGATGTCCATTATGTTTTATTGAATTAATTCCATTGACTATCTCCTTAAAATTCGATTTAAAATATAAAGTACCATAATCTTTTATTTCTTTTAGCTGTTGGGCTTTTTTATAAACATCTAATTGAAATTGAATTTTATTTATAAAATCAGTTATATCAGTCTGAATTTCAATTAAAAAATCTAAATTTTCAATCAAACTCACCTTCAAAGCTTGAACTATTCCAAATAATTCTGAATCGTTAGTTAAACTAAATAAACTTCGGGTACTCTCTACAACATCTTTTGTTTTTTTAATAAAATCTATAATTGTATCTCTCTTTTCACGAAAATTTTCAAGTTTTTGGAGTTTTATTCTATAATTCCCTTCATTTTTATAGGTATCATCTACATTTTTTTGAAGTTTAATTATCTCTCGAGTTAAGGTAGAATTAATACGTTTTAAATACTTTTTAATACTTCTTAAAAACCGATTTTCACGAGATTCTTGATAAAACCTAATGTGTCTATTTAATTCATTTATGTAATCATTAATAAAGCCAGGCGTAACTTCGCCAATCTCCATAAAATCTTCAAACATAGAAACAACGGCATCATTCAAACTAACAATATTTTCGTATTCGTATACAAGATCAAGAGATTTTAATTTTTGAAATTGATCGTGAGATATATCTTCTCGAGCCAATAATTCGTTAACAGTGATATTTTCACGATTAGCAAACAAAAACTCAACAACACCTCGATGCTGAGAAAGCTGTGAAAGTATATCTTTAATATTTACTTGTAATGCCATTTTTGTAGGTTAACAAATAAATATACAAAGGCTTTGGGAGGCAATAAAATAGGGTTATTAACAAAAAACAAAGTAATTAACTTTTTAAAACAAAGTACTTGATTACTAAGCTCTTTTAAAATAAATAGAATAAACGAAAACTATCAACATCTGTTATAAAGAGTTAACAGGCTGTTGATAAATTCAGTCCACTCATATTTTCTCTTTTCAATTTTTACATTTTGTACAAACTCTTTTTCTCGATCTTTTATAAAAAAATCAACAACTTTTTCTGAAATTAAAGCGCAATTATTTTCAACAACATAACCGCATACTTCATCTGGAACAATTTCTGACAATCCGCCAACATTAGTTACAAGCATCGGTTTTTCATAAAAGTAACCAACCATTGTTACCCCACTATTTGTTGCATTTCTATAGGTTTGTGCTACCAAATTAGAAGCACAAAAGTAATCGCGCACCTCATCGTTAGGAATAAATTTGTCGTGCACAATTATATGATCTTGTAATTTAAGTTTTTTGATTAATTGCAAATAAAAATTTTTATCGTCGTAAAACTCTCCTGCTATTAGCAATTTTATTCCTTGGTTTTTAATTTCTGGAACAGCTAAGGCTTCTAATAATATATCTAAACCTTTATAATGTCGAATTAATCCAAAAAATAAAATAATTTTATCTTGAGGATTTAAGTTTAATTTTTTTCTTGCTAAATCAATACTTATAGGATCTCCATAATTTTGGTACATGGGATGTGGACTATAAGCTTTATTTAAATTTTGAGTAAAAATTGACAAGTCATTTAAAACAACTTTACTCATAGCAATAAAACCATCACAATTTTTTACAAAGTATTTAGTAAAAATATGATCGCCAATTCTTTTTTCGTGTGGAATAATATTATCCGTTAATGCTAAAACTTTAGTGTGCGATCTTACTAATTTGCCAATTGTTCCTAAGCAAGGGCCAAAAAAAGGAAGCCAATATCTAAATAAAATAAAATCTGGCTTTTGCTTTCTAATAAATCGTGCTACCATTAACCAATTAAGTGGATTAATAGTATTTAGTATGGTATGAATTTTAATACCCTGAGGCGCAGATCCACTTTTTTCGAATTGACTGGATCCGGGAAATAAAAAATTTGGGTATTGTAATTTATAAGAAATAATTTGAGCATCGTGCCCCTCTTTATTTAACTCCAAGCATAAATTCTCATTAAATTGAGCTGGTCCTCCTCGCAATGGAAAAGCAGGGCCAATAATAAAAATTTTTAAACTTCGGGTATTTTCCACTGCCTATAAAAGTAGTTTATATTTTCTTTGATTTTAATATTTGATTAATATAATCAGTTTTTTTATCAATAATAATATGTTAAATTTATAAATACTTGTAAAATTATTAAACAATATTAATGGAAGAAAATTATAGAGAAGTTAGTTATTCTCAAACAATTGTGAGCGAATTAATGATTCCCGCTTATGCCAATTTTGGAGGCAAAATTCATGGTGGTATTTTATTATCATTAATGGATAAAGTAGCTTATGCCTGTGCTTCTAAACATGCAAGCAATTATTGCGTGACGGTTTCGGTTGAAAATGTTGATTTTATAGCGCCTGTTGAAGTTGGAGAAATGGTAACTCTAACTGCTATAATAATTTATGTAGGAAAATCATCAATGGTTGTTAGAATTAATGTAGTAGCAGAAAATTTTTTAGCCGGTACTTTTAAAACTACCAATACTTCTTATTTTACAATGGTAGCCAAAAACAATGCTGGAAAACCAACTCAAGTCCCAGGATTAATTTTAAAAAATAAAGAAGAAATAAAACGTTTTTTAGAAGTTATTAAACGTAAAGAATTAAAAACAACTTATAAAAAAGAATTGCAAAATGCTCGATTATCTTTATTAGTGATTCCTGAAGAAAAACTATTAGAAAAAGAACGCTGTCAATTAATACTTTAAAATTTAAATTAATTCTTAGATAATTAATCAAAAATTAAATTACAAGTTTACTTCATTATCAAAGCTAGATACATTGCTTCCTTCAGTGCCAGCAAAACCTAAACGTTTTCCGGTTCTTAACGCATTGCTACTTGCTCTTTCTTGAATTTCAAAGAGAGTGACCTGGCGAACGCTATCATAAGGAGGTGTTAATAAATCAAAAGTAATTGAATAAATAATAAGTTCGTTAATTATATCACTTAATTGTTCTTTCGAAATAGGTTCAACACTAAACGTATTATATTTATAACCTATTTGAGTTTTAGTCTCAATAAAAAACTTTTTTTCTTTATTAATAAATATACGAGCAATTAAAAACCCCAAATCGTTTGTTCGATTATATTTAAACGAATCAGCTAAAAAATTATATACTCCAATTATCCCGCAAAAAGAATTCATTTCGTTTCCTTTTACATAATTGGTTTTGAACAGGGGATGCGATTTTTCGAATTCAAAAACATTTGAATGCATTTCGAAATCAAGCATATCGCCAGCTACTTTTAACTGATAAGCGTGTAAGCTAATTTCTTTGAAAGATATATTTATACGTTTATCAACTTTTGAAATAATTCCAGCTAAATCTTCTGCTTTTTCTTTTAAAATTATTCTTAAGTCATTAAAAACTTCAATAGTATTAGTATATACATCTTGTTTCATCACAGACTTTTCTTTTAATAATTTAAGAATAGTTTCTTTTTGACTTTGCTCTTGTTCTTTCATAATTATTTTTTTAATACGCTCTTGCAAATAAAACTCTTTGTTTACTTGGTTTTCCTGAATATATACAAAGCCCTTCTTCTTTAATGTTATTAAGTGGAATACATCGAATTGTTGCTTTTGTTTCTTCTTTTATTTTTTCTTCAGTTTCTGGAGTTCCATCCCAATGTGCCAAAATAAATCCGGGCTCTTCATCTAAAAGCCTTTTAAATTCATTAAATGAATCTACCGTATGGGTCATCTTTTGAGTTCGTTCTGATGCTTTTTTGAATAAATTATTTTGAATTTCATCTAATAATTTTACAATGTATTCTTCAGCCTGATGTATTGAAACAATTTCTTTACTTAATAAATCACGTCTAGCAATTTCAATTGTACCGCTCTCTAAATCACGTTCGCCAATTGCTATCCTAACTGGAATGCCTTTTAATTCATACTCTGCAAACTTCCAACCTGGTCTTTGAGAATCTCGGTTATCATACTTTACCGATATATTATTTAATTTTAATTTTGTCATTAACAAATTAACTTGTTCAGTTATTTTTTCAAGACCCTCTTCCGATTTGTAAATTGGAACAATAACAACTTGTGTTGGTGCCAATTTGGGAGGAATTACTAATCCTTTATCATCGCTATGACTCATAATCAATGCGCCCATTAATCTGGTACTTACTCCCCAACTTGTTGCCCAAACATAATCAAGCTTCCCCTCTTTATTAGCAAACTTAACATCAAAAGCTTTTGCGAAGTTTTGTCCTAAAAAATGAGACGTTCCAGCTTGTAAGGCCTTTCCATCTTGCATCAAGGCTTCAATACAATATGTTTCTTCGGCGCCTGCAAATCTTTCGTTACTTGTTTTTAAACCTTTAATAACGGGTATGGCTAACCAATTTTCAGAAAAATCAGCATAAACATTTAACATTCTTTCAGCTTCTTCTATGGCTTCTTTTTCTGTTGAATGAGCCGTATGGCCTTCTTGCCATAAAAACTCTGCTGTTCTTAAAAACAAGCGAGTTCTCATTTCCCACCTTACCACATTAGCCCATTGATTTATCAATAAAGGCAAATCTCGATAGCTCTGAATCCACCCCTTATAAGTATTCCAAATAATAGCCTCGCTTGTTGGCCTAACAATTAATTCTTCTTCTAATTTAGCATCAGGATCTACTATTAGTTTACCTTTATTTTGTGGGTCGGCTTTAAGACGGTAATGAGTAACAATGGCACATTCTTTAGCGAAACCTTCTGCGTTTTTTTCTTCTGCCTCAAATAAACTTTTTGGAATAAATAAAGGAAAATAAGCGTTTACATGCCCAGTATCCTTAAACATTTTATCTAAAGCTTGCTGCATTTTTTCCCAGATAGCATAGCCATGAGGCTTTATTACCATGCAACCTCTAACAGCACTGTGATCTGCCAAATCTGCCTGAACCACAATATCATTATACCATTTGCTGTAATCTATTTCTTTTGATGTAATATTTTTACTCATAATTTTGTTAAACTATTTACTCTAATGTTAAATTTATAAAATTATAAAGACAAATCATGTAAATTAAAGTTATTTTAAATTCTAATTTTGTAAATTTACTCAAAATCTACGCTTATTTTATTCTTTAAAATAAATTTGGTATGAAAAAAAAATCAGTATTAGCCGCCACAATTTGTTTAATTATTTGTTCATGTTCAACTAATAAAATAATCTCTTACGATGATGATATATATTCTAATCCCGTAGAAGAAAAAAAACTTGCTTTAATAGCTAAAGCAAATCAAGAAAAACAAATTGCTCAAGATCATAAAGAAAAGGAATCACAAATTCAATCTCAAAAAGAAAAAGATTCGAAAAATAAATATTATCAAGATCCTACTTATCACCAGGATGATTATTATGATTATCAATATTCGTCTAGAATATATCGTTTTAATCAGCCTATTTTAGGTGCAAGTTATTACGACCCTTATTACACTAATTCATACTCATATAATCAAAACCCTTTGTTTTATGGAAATAGCATTTATAACTCATACAATTATGGCTATCCGTCAGTAATAAATAATAATAATTTTGGTTTTGGAAACAACGGGTCCTATTTTGGCTGCTCTAATTTAAGCGGGTTCAATTCTTTTGGATATTCTAATGGCTATTTTAATAATTATAATTCTTATAATCCAGGATATTCTAATAACGGATGGGGCTATTACAATAGCTTTGATCCAAATAGTACTCAAAAAAATATGGACTATGGTAAAAGAAACGAAAGCTTTAATTTTAATTCAGAAAACAAACAAATTTCTGAAGGAAGTAAAATAAGAGAAACCTATATTGAAAAAACAAATCAACAAAGAAATGGCAGTCATCGTTTTTCAGAATCTCCACGAAACCAACAAGAAAAATTTAAAAATGAAGAATTTAGCTCTCAAAATTCAGTTAGATCAAATGAATCAAGGCAAGAAAATTCAAATAGATTTATTCAAAATAATAATAACAAATCTCAAAATAGCGAAAACATTCGCGAAAATTCAGGCCGCTTAAATGAAGTTAATCAAGAAAATAATTCTAGATCATCAATTAAAAGCCGCTTCGAATCTAGTGAAATTAACTCTAACAATAATTTTGGCGGTAATCGATCATTCGAATCAAATTCTCCAAAAAGCTCTGAATCAGGCAGTAGTAGAAATAGGCCTCGTTAGTTAATGCTCTATGCGCTTAGTTTTTCTTAATATTTATTTATTATTTTTTTCGTGTATTTTTTCTCAAAACGAACAAGATGCTATTCGATATTCTAGAGGAGGTTTAAATGGGAGTTCAAGATTTATTAGTATGGGTGGAGCATTCAGCTCTATTGGCGCCGATTTAAGCTGTGGTGCTTTTAATCCCGCTGGTTTAGGTCTTTATAGAAAAGGAGACTTAGCTTTTTCATTTGGTATTAATAATAATCGAAATGAAGCTACTCTTAATCAAACTTTAAAAAGTACATATCAAGCTAATTTAAATATTAATTTTTTTGGAATTGCCTACGCGGTCAAAAGTCAATCTGATCAAGAAAGTAGGCATGTTTTTGCTTATACAAGCACACAATTACAAAATTTTAAAAATTCAACTAGCATGTCGGGCTATACTAATTCAAATTCTATTGCAAAAGACATGTTAAATTTAGCTCAACAGCAAAATAATATTACAAACTTAAATTATAGTTATGAAGGCCTGGCATTCGAAACTTTGTTATTTGATACAGTCAATAACCAATTTATTTCATTGTTAGATAATAAACGAAGCGTAAAACAAACACGAGAAATTAATACTGAAGGGTTTCAAAAAGAAATAAATCTTTCTTATGCCTATTCCTTAAAAGATAAATTATATTTTGGATTAAGTATTGGAATACCTGAAATAGAATATACCTCTACAACTTCACACACCGAATTAGACGATAAAGATAGCATGCGCATAGGTTTTATTACACCAACCTCTTATACCACAAGCTATGTGGATGGCTTACCTATTTTAAATAGTTATTATTTTGATTATTTGGGATTTAATTCATTAAACTATACAGAGTATTTTAAAACAACCGGTAGCGGTTTAAATTTAAAAATTGGCACCATTGCTCGCTTAAACGAATTCATTCGACTTGGCTTTTATTATCATACCTCAACAACCTATTATTTAACTGATGAATATTATAACAAAATGAGTGTTTCATTTGATGGCCAACCAAAAGACCCAATAGAATATAAAAATCCAGAAAATGGTGGCTATTATAAATATCAATTAACTACACCATCTAAATTTAGTTTAAGCACTGCGATTTTATTAAAAAAATATGCTGTAATTGGCTTAGAATATGAACAAGTTAATTATACCAATGCCAAATTAATTAGCGATCCTGAGGGTGAATTTAATACCGCAAATAATAAACTAAAAAATAATTATTCTGCTGGACATAATTTTAGAATAGGTAGTGAATTAAATATTAAACCCATTTTTTTTAGAACAGGGTATTCGCTTCAAGGCAGCCCAAACGGTTTATCGTTAAGCGGCAATTTAGTTCGACATTCGTTTAATGTTGGAATTGGATTCCGAGCTAAAAATAATTTATATTTTGATTTAACATGGAATAGAAAAACAACAACTGAAGATTATTTTTTATTTAAAACGCTATCAAGTAAAGCTTTGATAAAATTAAATAGCACCTCAATTTCTACTACAATTGGATTTAAATTTTAAACAATTCAATTAGTTGTGAGTTTTAATCTTTATTTTTAAAAACTAAAAACAAACATAAAATGAGTAAAAAAATACTTGCAAACGATGGCATTGATAATATTGGAAAAGCTATACTCGAAAAAGCTGGATTTATTGTTGTTACAGAAAAAGTATCGCAAGAAAACTTAATACAAGAAATTAATGAAAAAGGTTATGTTGCCTTAACTGTTAGAAGTGCTACTAAAGTAAGAAAAGACATTATTGACGCCTGTTCTAATTTAAAAGTAATAGGACGAGGTGGGGTTGGAATGGATAATATTGACGTGGAATATGCTCGTGAAAAAGGAATAAATGTAATTAATACTCCAGCAGCCTCTAGTAATTCTGTAGCCGAATTAGTATTTGCTCATTTATTTAATGCCCTGCGCTTTTTATACGACAGCAATCGTAAAATGCCACTAATTGGTGATACTAAATTTGATGAATTAAAAAAGAAATATTCCAAAGGAATTGAACTCAGAGGTAAAACAATAGGCATTATTGGTTTTGGTAGAATCGGACAAACTGTTGCAAAATTAGCTTTAGGCCTTGGCATGAAAGTTATTGCATACGATCCATTTATTAATGAAAGCACCATTGAAATTGATATTGATGGTCTTGATAAAAAAATTACATTAAAAATAATTACCACTTCATTAGATCCACTTATTAAAAATTCAGATTTTATTACCTGCCATGTTCCAGGTGGAAGTATAATCACAAAAAAAGAAATTGAGCTAATGAAAGATGGCGTAATTTTAATTAATACCTCTCGCGGTGGCGTAATTAATGAAAAAGATCTGCTAGATGGATTAGAAAGTGGCAAAATAGCTCAGGCTTGTTTGGATGTTTTTGAAAGCGAACCAATACCTGCAGATTTTATTTTAAAACATCAAAATATTTCTTTAACACCACATATTGGTGCGGCCACTATCGAAGCACAAGAAAGAATTGGTGTAGAATTAGCCGAAAAAATTATTGCAGCATTAAATTAATCTATTTTTTATTTTTTACCCTTTATTTATTCGCGAATTAAATAATTATGGCTTCAATTTTACCTTTTAAAGCAATTCGACCAGCAAAAGATAAAGTGCATTTAGTTGCATCAAGAAGCATTGACGGCTATAATAGAGCTGAATTAAATGATAAATTAGCAACTAATCCTTTTACATTTTTACACGTAATTAATCCCGATTTTGTTGACGGAAAAAAAACAAAACCAGGTTCCAAAGAACGTTTAACTAAAATAAAAAATAGATTTAAATCTTTTATTGAAGAAAAAATTTTAAAACGAGATAAAAAACCAGCTTATTATATTTATAAACAAATAAAAAATAACAACGAATATATTGGCATAATTGCTTGCACGAGTATTGATGATTATATGAATGGCGTTATTAAAATTCATGAACAAACAATTACTCAACGCGAAGAAAAATTAAAAGAATATCTCGAAATTTGTGAATTTAATGCAGAACCTGTTTTATTTTGTTATCCAAATAACCTAACAATAGACCAAATTATTTCTGAGGTGGCTCACACAAATCCTAATTATGATTTTACTACCACTGATAAAATAAATCATACCTTATGGGTAATTAACGACACTAAAACCGTTGAAATAATTAACCGCCAATTCGAAACGATTCCATCTATTTATATTGCCGATGGTCATCACCGGTCAGCCTCCTCTGCCCTATTAGGAAATATTCGTCGTAAAACAAAAAAAGATTTTACTGGCAACGAAGCTTTTAACTATTATTTAGGCATATTTTTTTCTGAATCTCAATTAAAAATTTACGACTATAATCGCATTGTAAAAGATTTAAACCATTTAAGTGCAACTGAATTAATAGAAAAACTTAAAGAAAAATTTTATGTTAAATCTATTTTAACTGATTTATTTAAACCCACAGCTAAACACGAATTTAGCATGTACCTCAATAATAAATGGTATTCGTTAATAGCAAAGCAAAATACATTTAATAATTTAGATGTTGTTGAAAGTTTAGATTCTTTTATTTTAACAGAACATATCTTGTCTCCTATTTTTGGAATTCACGATTTAAAAACAGATAAACGCATTGATTTTATTCCAGGTATTAAAGGACCCGAAGCCCTAAAAAAAATTGTTGATGATCATAAAGCCGCCATTGCTTTTGGTTTATTTCCGGTTACGATGGATCATTTAAAATGGATTGCCGATACCAATAACATTATGCCTCCAAAATCTACTTGGGTTGAACCAAAAATGAGAAGCGGCTTAGTTATTTATAGCTTTGAAGTAGATTAACTGTTTTTTTATTTTTAAATTTTATTTGCTGTTTTTTTAAAATATAAATAAGGCATACACATTTATACAATTCTTTTGCTTGTCTCTTTCTATATTATAAATAATTTCTGGCTTATCCGCATATATACCGCCATCAGGACCATCCATCACAACACTACGAAGTGACCTATTGGTAAATGAGGTGTCAGATACTCCTTCAAATACATAATATGCTGACATATAATTTATCCAAGCTGAGTTAAGTAAATTCTCCTTATGTTTTAAGAGCTTTTCACTTTTTAGTTCCACAAAGTCAGTGAATTTATATAGTCGTTTATATCTAATACTAATGGAATCATTGGTTACCGAAGTATAATTAGTTACATGGTTAGGAAAACTATTAATTAATATTGGTTTTTTTGTTTGAGCAAATGATGAATTTATGCCAATTATAATACTGATTATTGCTAGTAATTTTTTCATATGTGTTTTTTTTGGTTTAATACATTTTAATATTAAAAAAAATTAAATTTCAACTAGATAACGCCCTCCCGTAAAATATTTACATCATTAATAAGTTATTTTAAAATATAAATAAGGCATACACATAAATACAATTCTTTTTCTTATCTCGTTTTATATTATAAACAATTTCTGGCTTATCAGCATATTTACCGCTATCAGAACCAGTCACTGAAACACTACGAAGTGACCTAGTGGTGAATGATGTATCGGATAAACCATCAAATTTATAATGTGCTGAGAGATAATTTATACTAATTGAGTCTAGTAAATTCTTCTTTTGTTTTAA
>Ga0114977_10000992_pt1 | contig 18714 bp, 15 predicted proteins | sample S_130805_MF_Meta_FD_87026 | JGI IMG/M metagenome (GOLD analysis project Ga0114977, IMG submission 87026) | Freshwater microbial communities from Lake Simoncouche, Canada to study carbon cycling - S_130805_MF_MetaG | ecosystem: Environmental > Aquatic > Freshwater > Lake | place: Lake...
CGACTCGATGCGCTCTAGTTCCTGCTTCAAAGCCTCATAGGCATAAATCGAAAAACACGAGGCCGCAATTTTGAGCTTTGAACCGGGCTTGAGGGTCTGTTTAAGATTGTTCCCAAGCAGGTGATTGATGTTGTCGATTATTTCCATAGTTGGCAAAGCTTAACGCCCGCAGTTATTTCTCGTTATTGTCTTGGAATTTAGAGCAGCGCGAATAATAGCCCCCGTGGCAGATATGGGCAATAAAACATATCCAAACACCCACCAACCCTTAAAATAAGCGCTTAAAACCTGGCAACGCCGCCGCAATCGACGCCAACACCAAACTATATTGCAACCAGTTCGTGCCAATTTGGCCGCTGTTGTAACCGGCAATAAACCATATCGCCGCCGCCAAGAAGATCAAAGCGAACACGCGTTGCACGGCTAATTTTTCACCCGCTGGCCAACATTTTGCCAACGCCACGCCTATCACCGCCGCCAGCCAGCCGCCGAACATTCCGCCCAAGACGTCTAGCGGCCAATGCACGCCGCAAGCAATTCGCGACAGGCCAACTAGCAAGGCGAGCAACAAAATCAAGCTTTTCCAACACACATTGATAGTTTGCAAACAGAACACGCCGGCCAGTAAAAATATGGTGGTGGTATGGCCAGAGGGAAAAGAATGTTGCTCAAGAAAAGGGCCAATAATATGGAAGTTTTCGTGCAACACCGCCGGTGGTCGCAGCACGCCTAACGGTGATTTTAAACCGTTGGTCCACAGTGTTGCCAACAACCCCGCCAACACAAATTGCCAAGCAATGTCGGCACGGCGTCCAAAAAATGGCAGGATAAAAATAATGCCGACTTCGCCGAGTATCGTCAGGTGATTCCAAAATTCTGGGCCGACCAAAAATAGGCGTTCGTTTAACCACAAAAATACGGGTGCATTGGCCTCGGTCAGCCACAAAATTGCCATCAAAATCAGCGCCAACAGTGGCACGCCCCAACGCCAAACTGGGTTGATCGCTGGCGACGAATTAATGTTTAAATCCAAGGCAGGCATAGTAAGCAATCTCTTTAATCCACGGACTTCGCGGTAACTGCGGCTTCAACGTGACCATGCGCAAAGCTAATTTGCACGCGTTCACCCAAAGCCAATTGAGCACTATTGGCGACAATTTTGCCAGCGGCATCGCGTACCAAACTATAACCGCGAGCTAAGACTTGGGTTGGATCGAGATGTTGCAAATGTTGCTGCGAACTCAGCAAGCGTTCACGACGGCGCTCTAACACGCGTGCCATCACCTCTCGTAAGCGCCTCCCCGTTTCCTGTTGCCGCGCGTGTAAAGGTGATAAATCTGGCCTCGCCAAATTAAAGCGTTGACCCAAACCCGCCAATTGCCATTGTTGGCCTTGCAGACTATAAGCCTGCGCTGTTTGCAAGCGGCGCTGACAATCGGCCAAGCGCAAGGTTTGTTGCTGAATACGCTGCGCCGGATGCACCAAACGCCGCTGCAAATAATCCCATCGTTGCAATTGTTGTTCAAAATGACGAAGCGACGCCCGCGCTAACCGCTGCGCTAAGTGCCCCAACCGTTGCCGCAATTCTGCGCCATCTGGCAGCGCCGCTTGGGCTGCGGCAGTCGGCGTGGCGGCACGCAGATCAGCGACAAAATCAGCGATGGTAAAGTCCGTTTCGTGACCGACGCCGCTCACCACCGGTATCTCACTGGCAGCAATCGCCCGCGCCACCACTTCTTCGTTAAATGCCCACAAATCTTCGATACTGCCGCCGCCTCGACAAACAATCAGCACCTCACATTCGGCGCGCTGATTGGCCAAGCGAATGGCCGCTGCAATTTTTTGGGCGGAACCTTCGCCTTGCACCGGCGTGGGATACAGAATAATCCGCACTCCGCGCAAGCGATTGTCCAAAGTGCGTAATACATCGCGCAACGCCGCTGCTTGTGGCGAGGTGACAATGCCAATTTGCTGAGGGAAAAAAGGTAAAGCGCGCTTACGCTCGGCGTCGAACAAGCCTTCATTTTGCAACTTATTTTTGAGCTGCTCGAAGGCTTCAAACAACGCGCCCTGACCGGCTGGCCGCATCCGTTCTAAGGTTAATTGAAACTCGCCGCGCGCTTCATACATCGTCGGCAGCGCCAATACTTCCACTTGCAAACCATTGGCTGGCTTAAAATCTAAATACTGGCTTTTGTGCCGAAACATCACGCAGCGCACTTGCGCCTGCGCATCTTTCAAAGAAAAATACCAATGCCCAGACGCTGCGCTGACAAAATTAGAAATCTCGCCGCGTATCCACAGCAAAGGCAGCGAGGCTTCAATCACCTGCTTAACCGCGGCGTTAAATTCCCGCACCGACAGAATTTGCGATTTATCGAACATTGAATTCGCTGGCACGTATCGTTAAATTAACTGGCTTGCGCCGCCGCGATCAGCGTTTGCAACTCACCTTTTTCGTACAAATCTTTCATGATGTCCGAGCCGCCAATCAATTCGCCTTTGATATACAACTGCGGAAAAGTTGGCCAGTCAGCGTAAAACTTCAGATTTTCATACACGCCAGCATCGGCCAACACGTTCACCGCCACATATTGCGTCACGCCACAAGCTTTCAGCACTTGCGCCGCCAAACCAGAAAAGCCGCATTGTGGAAATTGCGGCGTGCCTTTCATATACAACACGATAGGATTAGTAGTGACGGTGTTGCGAATATTGTCTAAAGCATTTTGATCCATTTTATTTCCTCACTTATTTATTTGTTGACCACTGTTCTGGCGTGAAATTTTTCATCGACAGCGCGTGAATTTCGTCGTGCATTCTGACGCCCAAAGCGCGATAAACACATTGCTGTTGTTGCAACATCGATTTACCGACAAATTCTGGACTGACAATCACCGCCTCAAAATGGCGACCATCACCGGTGACTTCAACGTGCTCACAGGCCATTCCTTCAGCGATATAACGCTGCACATCTTCTGGAGTCGGCATAGCTTTCCTCAATTGTTAACGAGATTTAACGGACGCACATTATAGGGGAAGTTAGCGCCAGAAAGCCCTTGAAGAAATAGGATGAATTGCTTTCGACGCACGCCCGTTAAATGGGAAAATTAAGCCGCACTCACTTTTTCCAAACACGCATCACACAGTATTTTGGCGGTCTGCGCAGTAGCCGATTCGGCATAGCAACGTAGCTCCGGCGCATTACCAGAAGGTCGCAAATGCACAATATCGCCATTTTCAAACGTCACCCGCAAACCATCGGTTTGATCAATATGGCTGAGCGCGCCGGCAGTGGGCGCCAGGGTTTCTGCTAGCAACTTAGGCGAAACCAACAACTGCGCCAGCAAGGCAGCACTGCGTTCAGTGGCAAAATTTTGCAGCCGATCGCTGGCACTAAAGCGCGCCGGTAACGTGGCCGCCAATTGCGAAACCGGACAGCCGCGTTCACGCGCCAAACACAACAAAGCCAGCATCGGCAATACCGCATCGCGCGTTGGCAAGGCCGCCAAATGGCGTCCGTTACGGACTATTTCGCTGCCCAACAAAAATCCGCCGTTCGCTTCATAACCCACCACCGCGCCACTGGTAACGGCACTTTCCATTCCGGCAATCACATACGGCGAACCGATGCGGGTGCGAATCACTTGGGCAAATGCACCACATTTTTCAACGGCGGTATTGCTACTCACCGGCGTCACCACCACTTGCGCGTGCAAAAATTGCGCACACAAAATACCCGCCACATCACCGCGCAACCAGTCACCGGTTTCATCGCCAATCAGCGGTCGGTCGGCATCGCCGTCGGTGGAAACCAAAATATCAAATTGCTGTTGCTGCGCCCACAATTTAGCTTGCGCCACATCTTCGGCGCGCACCGCTTCGGTATCAATCGGCACAAAAATATCAGCCCGACCGAGTGAAATCACCGTCGCGCCCAGCCCTTCAAAAATCACCCGCAAAATATCGCGCGCCACGCTGGAATGTTCGTACACCGCCACTTTCGCCCCAGCCAACGACGACGCACCAAAGAAATCGACATAACGCTGAACATACGTTTGATTTACCCGTGCATCCGCCGACGACAATTCTGCCAACACAACGGAACTCGGCACCTCAACTTGCGCATGAGAGATTGCCAGTTCATCGGCTTTAGAAATTTCGCCATCCGCGCGATAAAATTTAATACCATTGCGATCAAACGGAATGTGGCTGCCCGTCACCACAATCGCCGGCGCGCCAATTTGCTCGGCATAAAATGCTAAGGCGGGCGTCGGTAAAGCGCCGGCGTAAACAACTTGTCGGCCTGTGGCTTGAATCGCCGCCGCACACGCCGCCGAAATGCGCGGACTGCTCGGACGCAAATCGTGACCCAACACGATGGCTTTTGCGTCGATCGCCACCGCTTGCAAAAATGCCGCCGCGTAGGCGTAGCACACTTCATCCGTCATTTCGCTGACCAAACCACGCGCGCCGCTGGTCCCAAAACGCACGCCAGAAGTCTGCATAACAGATTCAATAAAAACCAATTTATTCATTTAGAGATACCAAAAATTATATCGTAACCAGTACTTCGCTCAACTTTAACGCCTCTTCAATATCGACCGACACCACCTTCGATACGCCGCGTTCCTGCATGGTGACGCCGATCAATTGTTGCGCCAATTCCATGGTGATTTTGTTGTGACTGATAAAGATAAATTGCGTTTTGAGGGCCATTTTTTTGATGAGATTACACAGACGTTCGGTGTTGGTATCATCCAACGGCGCATCCACTTCGTCGAGCAAACAGAATGGCGCTGGATTGAGTTGGAATAAAGCAAACACCAGCGAAATCGCCGTCAGCGCTTTTTCACCACCGGACAACAAATGAATCGAGGCATTCTTTTTGCCGGGCGGTTGCGCCATCACTTGCATCCCACTATCCAAAATTTCGGTACCGGTTAGCACCAGACGCGCTTCGCCACCGCCAAACAAAATCGGGAATAATTCCGCCAAATGCAGATTCACTTGATCGTAAGTCGCCATCAATAAATCTCGAGATTCTTTGTCGATACGACGAATCGCGTCTTCCAAAGTATTCATCGCGGCGTACAAATCTTTCGCCTGCGCGTCTAAATATCCGCTGCGTTCTTGCGCGACCTGCAACTCTTCCAACGCTGCCAAATTCACCGCACCTAACGCCACGATATCATTATTCAAACGCGCTAATTCATATTGCAATCCGCCCAATTTAACGCCATCCAACAAGGCAATCAGCGGCGCTTCGTCAACGCCTTCTAATTGTTCCGCCCAATGCTCAGTTTGCAAGCGCGCCTCTTGTTCTTTCAGCGCCAAGTCGCCCACTTTATCGCGCAGCGGATTTAATTTGTGCTCGCTCGCCAAGCGGTTTTGATCTAATTGATTTAAGCCCGAGGTGGCATTTTCTAGCTCATTTCGAGCCAGAACCAACGCGTGTTCATGCGCTTTTCTTTGCCCCAAAACATGCTGCAATTGAGCTTGTATCTCCGCATCAGTCAGCCGCAATTGTTCGTCGCGACTGTACGCCAAGGCGGTTTCCAGCTCGAGCAAGGTCGTGGTATTTTGGGCAACGTTTTGGGTTAAATCAGTAATTTTGTCAGCGCAGGTTTTCGCAAAGAAACCCGCTTCTTGCAATGTCTGGTGCGATTTTTGCGAGTGTTCGCGCTGTTCACGGACGATCTTCTCAACAGCATTCACACGCTGCAACGTCCGCTCCACTTCAAGCTGCGCCACCGTCATCGCCTCGCGCGTGGCGCTCATTTGTAAATCTAGCTGACTCAATTGCTGCTGTTCGTTGGCCAGTCGCTCATCTAATTCTTGCAATTCCTGCGCAATTTGTCCGCCACGTTCGCGACTGCGATCGTTGGCTTGCGTCAGTTTTAAAATCTGCAATTGCACTTGATGCTGACGCTGTTGCAATTCACTGCCAGCCGCCCGCAACGGGCCAATTTTATTTTCTAGCTCGACATATTTCGATTCCGCCTGCGCCGTTTGCGAGCGACTCAATTCCAGCGCCTGACGCTGTTGTTGCGCGTCCAAGCGCAAGGTTTCAATCTCACGTTGCCGCGCCAACAAACCGTGCACTTGATTATCCGGTGCGTGAAACATCACCCCGTGCGCGCTCAGTACCACCCCTTGCGGTGTCACCAAACACGCGCCAGCCGGCAACTGGTCGCGTTGTGCCAACGCCATCGAAACATCAGCCGCCGCAAAAACGTTAGCCAGCCAATCTTGCACCACCTGCGCCGCAGCCTGATCTTGGCAAGTTACCAACTTTGCCAGCGGTGACAGCGAACCATTATTCGACGAATTTGGGCTTGATTTATCAGCGACAGCAAACACCGCCAACTTAGCCGGCGGCAGCGATTCCCACGTTGAAATCGACTCTAAATTAGGTAAGGCCAGCGCATTTAAACGTTCGCGCAACACCGCTTCCAACGCATCTTCCCAACCCGCTTCAATCCGAATGGATTGCCATAAGCGCGGCGCTTTTTCTAACTGATATTTCGCCAGCCACGCTTGCATATTCTTATCGGTATCGAGCTTGGCTTGCAACTGTTCAAGCGCCTGTAAACGCGCTTCGACTTGCGCCAATTGTCGTTCCATTTGTTGCGTGGCGGCACGTTGCCGGCGACGCTCCTCATCGGCCAGCGGCAACTGTGTTTGCCATTCCGCCAATTGCTGTTGACGCAACGCCACTTCGGTTTGCAACACCAGCAAAGACTGTTGCGCTAGATCTAACGTAGTCACATCGGCAGCCGGCAAATTTTCTTTTTCCGCCGACAAACGCGCTCGGCGATTATTTAATTGTTGCTGATTGGTTTGAGCGTGTTGACGCTGCGTATCGGCTAATTGAACTTGCTGTTGCAGCAACATTTGTTCGCGTTGCGCCAGCCGATGTTGCTCGCGTGCGGCAGTCGCTTCGGCTTCAGCTTGCGGTAAATTTGAGGATTCAGCAGTCGCTACATTTTCTGCCGAAGCAACGCGCTCGCCAGCGATTTGTTGTTGCTGTTGCCAATGCTCCAGCAGCCCTTGCAAGCCTTTTAACTGCGTTTGTTGTTGCGCCAATTGCCGTTCGCCAATGGCAATTTGTTGCCCCAAACGATTGCGCTGCTCAATTAAAAAAGTGAGTTGTTGCTCGAGTCGCGACACCTCGGCGTTGCTGGCGTAGAGCTCGCCCTGTTTGGCGTGCAAAGCATCGGATAAAGAAAAATGTGCCGCTCGCGCCGCTTCCAATTGCGCTTCCAAGGCGCGTAAAGTCGCCACTTCCGCTTCCAAGTCAGTCTTGGTTTTTTCCACTTGTAGCGCCAAACGCGCACGACGCGCCTCGGCATCTTGCTTATTCACCAAACTCAATAAACGCTGCGTGGTATCGCGTCGCGATTCCAAATCTCGATATTGCGTGGCCACCGCCGCTTGCTCAGTCAAATGTCCCAGCTGTTTTTCTAGCTCTTGCTGAATATCCGACACCCGCAATAAATTGTCGCGGGTATCGCCCAAGCGCAATTCCGTTTCACGACGACGATCGCGATATTTGGACACGCCAGCTGCTTCTTCTAAAAACACCCGCAATTCTTCTGGTTTAGCTTCGATAATGCGCGAAATCATCCCCTGCTCGATGATGGCGTAAGCGCGCGCGCCCAAGCCAGTTCCTAGAAAAATATCGGTGATGTCTTTGCGGCGAACGTGCTGATTATTGATGTAATAATTTGAATCGCCGTTGCGTTGTAACACGCGCTTGATAGAGATTTCGGCGTAAGTAGACCACTGCCCCGCCGCCTTTCCCAAAGAATTATCGAACACTAATTCGACGCTGGCGCGCGACACCGGTTTATGCGTACCGGCACCATTAAAAATGACGTCTTGCATCGATTCGCCGCGCAAAGCCGACGCGCGCGATTCGCCCAACACCCAACGCAACGCGTCAATCACATTGGATTTGCCGCAACCATTGGGACCGACAATGCCAACCAATTGCCCGGGCAACGCAATATGTGTCGGATCGACAAAGGATTTAAAGCCAGCTAATTTTATGTGAGCGAGACGCAATTTATTTCCAGCTAACGATATAATGCGCGCCATTCTAACTGATGCCACGCCCTTGACCAAATGACGACTCAAGCAAATAAAAACCTAGAAACTTTCCCTAATCCGCAACCGGCACGCGATTATCAGATTCACATGGAGATTCCTGAATTTACCTGCCTCTGCCCGAAAACGGGTCAGCCAGATTTTGCCACCTTGATTTTGGATTACATCGCTGATGCGCAATGCGTGGAATTAAAAAGTTTAAAATTGTATATGTGGTCGTTCCGTGACGAAGGCCATTTTCACGAAGACGTGACCAATCGCATTTTGGACGATTTGGTCGCCGCTACTCAGCCGCGATTTATGCGCCTCACCGCCAAATTTTATGTGCGCGGCGGCGTCTTCACCAACATCATCGCCGAACATCGCCAAGCCGGTTGGCAAGCACTACCGCGGGTTGAACTCGCTTCGTTTGAGACGCAATCGAATACGCGCGGATAAGTTAATCTAGGCAATAAAAAAGGGCAGCCGAAGCTGCCCTTGCTCAATTGAAGCGGCAATAATTTACGCTTTACCCATTTCCAGCATCAAGTGATTAACCCGTTTCACGAAGCTAGCGGGATCGTCCAATTGACCGCCTTCAGCCAATAAAGCTTGGTCGAACAACACCGAGGCCCAGTCGTCAAAATGCTTTTCTTCTGCCTTCAAACGCTGCACCACGGGATGTTGCGGATTGATTTCCAAGATGGGTTGCGACGTCGGTGCGGCTTGACCCGCCGCTTTCAACAAACGCGCTAAATTGGCATTCATATCGTGCTCGCCCGCCACCAAACACGCCGGTGAATCAGTCAAACGATGGGTGACGCGCACTTCTTTGACTTTGTCGCCCAGCGTTATTTTGATCTTGTCGGTCAAATCTTTAAACGCATCCGCATCTTTGGTTTGTTGTTCCTTTTCAGCTTCATCTTCCAACGCACCTAAATCCAAATCACCCTTGGCGACAGACACCAGCGATTTTCCTTGAAACTCAAACAAGTTGCTAACCACCCATTCGTCCACGCGATCCGACAACAGCAATACTTCCAGACCTTTTTTGCGGAACACTTCCAGATGCGGACTATTTTTTGCCGCATTAAAACTATCAGCGGTGATGTAATAAATCTTATCTTGGCCGTCTTTCATGCGTGAAATATAGTTGGCCAAGGAGACGATTTCTTCTGCCGTATCAGCGTGGGTAGACGCTAAACGCAGCAAGCCGGCAATCTTTTCTTTATTCGCCTGATCTTCGCCAACGCCCTCTTTCAACACGCGACCAAATTCTTTCCAGAAGGTGGCGTATTTATCCGCTTCGTTAGCAGACAAGTCTTCCAGCAGCGACAACACTTTTTTGGTGCAACCGGCGCGAATCGCTTCGATATCTTTGGATTCTTGCAAAATTTCGCGCGACACATTCAGCGGCAAATTGCTGGAATCGACCACCCCGCGCACAAAGCGCAAATACTGCGGCATCAACTTTTCAGCGTCGTCCATAATAAACACGCGGCGGACATACAATTTAATGCCATGACGCGCTTCGCGATCGCCCATATCAAACGGTGCGCGACCCGGAATGTAAAGCAACTGCGTGTATTCCTGACGACCTTCCACTCGCGCGTGACTCCACGCCAACGGATCTTGAAAATCGTGACCGACGTGCTTATAAAATTCTTTGTATTGTTCTTCGGTGATGTCGTTTTTGGAACGCGCCCACAATGCCGACGCTTGATTCACCGTTTCATCTTCCTCGGTGATCACATTTTCGCCGTCTTTCCATTCTTCTTTCTTCATCACAATCGGTTGCACGATGTGATTAGAATATTTGCGAATAATGTCGCGTAATTTGTGACCCGACAACAAATCATCCTGACCTTCAGCGCGTAAATGTAAGGTGATTTCGGTACCGCGGCTGGCTTTTTCTACCATTTCAATATCGAATTCGCCGGCACCTTCCGATTCCCAACGCACCGCTTGATCGGTCTGTTCGCCGGCACGACGCGTCAGCACCGTCACTTTTTCAGCCACGATAAATGCTGAGTAAAAACCGACGCCAAATTGACCAATCAAATTGGCATCTTTTTGTTGGTCGCCCGACAATTGACTGAAGAATTCGCTGGTGCCAGATTTGGCGATAGTGCCCAAATTGCTGATCACTTCGTCACGACTCATTCCGATGCCGTTGTCGCTGATGGTGAGCGTGCGGGCGGCTTTGTCGAAACTCACGCTGATCGCCAGTTCGCTATCATTTTCAAATAAGCTGGCGTTATGTAGCGCTTCAAAACGCAATTTATCGCACGCATCCGACGCATTTGAAATGAGTTCGCGCAAGAAAATTTCGCGATTGGAATACAAGGAGTGAATCATCAATTGCAGCAGCTGTTTCACTTCCGTTTGAAAACCTAGGGTTTCACGATTACTAGTTGCGGTCATACTCAATTCTCCAAAATAAAAAATGACGGACTGCTAAATGCGGCCCGTCGGAAAAACTTCAAGGGGTATTTTTAAGGATGTGGCACTGATGGCGTCGGCGCAACTGTCATCGTTGAGCTTTCATTACCAATAAATTGGAAGAAAATCTCGTCGCGACGAACCATGCCCAATTCACTGCGCGCCCGTTCTTCGATGGCCGCTGTGCCTTGTTTTAGATCGGCAACTTCCGCCTCAATGACGGCGTTACGCGTTTGATTTTTTTGATTGATTTGCTTCTGAGCCTCGACCTGATGGTCAAGATCCCACACTTTCAACCAGCCACCCTTGCCCAGCCATAGCGGATATTGCAATAGCAGAACAAGGGCAGCCAGAATCAGCGTAAGGGGACGCATTTAGCCAAGCTGGTAATAGGCTGCACGACCTGGATAAGAAGCTTGGTCGCCCATATCTTCTTCGATGCGCAGCAATTGATTGTATTTCGCCATGCGATCAGAACGTGACAAAGAGCCCGTTTTGATTTGCATAGAATTAGTCGCTACCGCCAAATCAGCGATTGTCGAATCTTCTGTTTCACCTGAACGGTGTGAAATAACCGCGGTGTAACCAGCACGTTTCGCCATCTCAATCGCGGCAAACGTTTCGGTCAAGGTACCGATTTGGTTCACTTTAATCAAAATAGAATTAGCGATGCCACGTTTGATACCTTCACGTAAAATTTTGGTGTTGGTTACAAAAATATCGTCGCCGACCAATTGAATGGTTTTGCCCAAACGATCCGTCAACACTTTCCAACCGTCCCAATCATGTTCGCTCATGCCATCTTCCAGCGAAATAATAGGATATTTATCCGCCCAACTGGCGTACATATCAACGATTTGCGCTGAGGTTAAAGTCAAGCCATCCGCCTTCAACACGTATTTGCCATCTTTGTAAAATTCAGAAGCGGCAGCATCAATACCAATGGCAACATCTTGGCCTGGTACGTAACCGGCAGCTTCAATTGCTTCCACAATAATTTTCAGCGCGCCTTCGTTTGAGCCCAATGCTGGTGCAAAACCGCCTTCGTCGCCCACTGTTGTGGTTAAACCGCGATCATGCAAAATTGCTTTCAAAGCGTGGAAAATTTCTGCGCCGCAACGCAATGCTTCACGGAAACTGCTAGCGCCAACCGGAATAATCATAAATTCTTGAATATCTGCGCCGCCTTCAGCGTGTGCACCACCATTGATAATATTCATCATTGGTACTGGCATTTCCATCCGTGCTGCACCACCGAAATAACGATACAAAGGCAAGCCAGATTCTTCAGCAGCCGCTTTAGCCACCGCAATCGACACCGCCAAAATAGCGTTTGCGCCTAAGCGAGATTTATTTTCAGTGCCATCTAATTCGATCATTGTTTGGTCGATAAATGCTTGTTCGCACGCATCTAAACCGATAATAGCTTCGGCGATTTCGGTGTTAGCAAACTCCACCGCTTTCAATACGCCTTTGCCTAAATAACGTTTTTTATCGCCATCGCGCAATTCAACAGCTTCTTTGGTGCCGGTCGAAGCGCCAGACGGAACAGCAGCACGACCCATCACACCAGATTCCAACAAAACATCCGCTTCAACGGTAGGATTGCCACGCGAATCTAAAATTTCACGGGCGATAACATCAACGATTGCACTCATAGTTTTCCCTTCTTCTTTTCTCAAAAATTTCTAAAATCGTACTTTTCTTCAATTAAACCAATTTGTTTCACACTCGCATCAAGCATTTTCAATGCCAGCAATAATTCTTTCATGTGTGCCAAAGGAAAAGCATTTGGACCATCCGACATCGCCTGCGACGGATTGGGATGCGTTTCCATAAACAAACCCGAAATGCCGGCCGCCACCGCCGCCCGCGCCAACACTGGCACAAACTCGCGCTGACCACCGCTGGCCGTACCTTGTCCGCCCGGCAATTGCACCGAATGCGTGGCATCGAACACTACCGGACAACCGGTATTGCGCATCACCGCCAACGAACGCATATCAGATACCAAATTATTGTAGCCAAATGACGCACCGCGTTCGCACACCATAATATTGTCGGTGCCGCTGACTTCGCGCGCTTTATCGACTACATTTTTCATGTCCCACGGCGACAAAAACTGGCCTTTTTTAATGTTGACCGGTTTACCTGCCCGCGCCACCGCGTGAATAAAATCCGTCTGGCGACATAAAAAAGCCGGCGTTTGCAACACATCGACCACCGCCGCCACTTCGTTAATTTCTTCTTCCGCGTGCACGTCAGTCAAAATTGGCACACCGATTTGCGCTTTAACTTTTTCTAAAATCTGCAATCCGGCTTGCATCCCAAAACCGCGAAATGTCTTACCAGAACTGCGATTCGCCTTATCATAAGACGATTTGTAAATGAACGGCATGCCAATGGCTTCAGCGATTTCTTTCAACTGACCAGCGGTATCTAACGCCATTTGTTCCGATTCAATCACGCACGGACCAGCGATCAAAAATAAAGGCTGATTCAAACCACACTCGAAGTTAATTAATTTCATTTCGCTTCCTTTCGTGCCACGGCAGCTTCCACGTAGGCCTCAAACAAAGGATGGCCCTCGCGCGGTGTCGAGGTAAATTCAGGGTGAAATTGCACCCCAACAAACCACGGATGCACAGACTGTGGCAATTCCATCATTTCTGGCAATTCTTCCGATGGCGTGCGCGCCGAAATAATCATCCCAACATTTTCCAACGCAGGCACATAATGATTATTCACTTCATAGCGATGACGGTGTCGCTCATTCACTTCCGCACCATAAATGCGCGAAGCCAAGGTGCCGGCTTTAATTGGGCAACGCTGCGCACCTAAGCGCATGGTGCCGCCCAAATCTGAATCCGCCGAACGCTGAGCCACTTTGCCGTCACTATCCAACCACTCGGTAATCAACGCCACCACCGGATGTTCAGTTTCCGGATCAAATTCTGTACTGCTTGCATCGCTCATTCCCGCAACGTGGCGCGCATATTCGATCACCGCCAATTGCATACCGAGGCAAATGCCTAAATACGGTACTTTATTTTCACGGGCGTAACGAATCGCCGCAATTTTTCCTTCGGTGCCGCGCTTACCAAAGCCACCAGGAACCAGTATCGCATCGAAATGTTTCAGTCCGTCGAGATCGCCAGTTTCAAACAATTCAGAATCAACAAACTCCAAATTGATTTTGGTGCGCGTATGAATGCCCGCGTGACGCAGCGCTTCGATCAACGATTTATACGATTCGGTCAGCTCTACATATTTACCAACCATGCCGATAGTGACATCGTGCAAAGGATGTTCGAGCGCATCGATCAATTTTGCCCAAACCGACAAATCTGCCGGTGCCGGACTGATATTCAATTCTTCACACACGATGCGATCAAGACCTTGCTCGTTCAGCATTTGTGGCACTTTGTAAATGCTATCAACGTCCCAAACTGAGATCACCGCTTCTTCGCGCACATTCGAAAATAGCGAGATTTTGGCGCGTTCATCAGCAGGAATAGGACGGTCGGCACGACACAATAAAGCGTGCGGAAAAATACCAATTTCGCGTAATTTTTGGACGCTGTGCTGCGTTGGCTTGGTTTTCAATTCACCAGCGGTGGCGATGTAAGGCACCAAAGTCAGATGCACAAAAGCGGTGCTGTTACGACCCAAGCGCAACGCCATTTGGCGCGCTGCTTCCAAGAATGGCAAAGATTCAATGTCACCAACCGTACCGCCGATTTCAACAATCGCCACATCAGCATTACCGTCGAACGATGCCGCCGCACCGCGCTCGATAAAAGCTTGAATTTCATTGGTAATGTGCGGAATCACTTGCACCGTTTTACCTAGGTATTCGCCACGACGTTCTTTTTTAATAACGCTGTCGTAAATTTGGCCGGTGGTAAAATTATTCGGCTTGCGCATTTTGGCCGAAATAAATCGCTCGTAATGGCCTAAATCCAGATCGGTTTCTGCACCATCTTCAGTCACAAAAACTTCGCCGTGCTGAATCGGGCTCATGGTGCCAGGATCCACATTGATGTAAGGATCCAGCTTGAGCATGGTGACTTTTAAGCCACGCGATTCAAGAATGGCGGCAAGTGAAGCGGCTGCAATGCCTTTCCCTAAGGAAGAAACAACGCCACCGGTAATGAATATGTACTTTGTCATGGGCTGCAATGATACCGTAAGTGGGAGTGCTCCTCCAACGCCACGATGCAAACCAACCAGCGTCGCAGCACAGAGGGTTATTTGAATAACTAATTATTTCTTTTCAGTTTCAGCGAAAAGTTTCACGCTAATATCAGCATTTTTTCTAGCGTCAGCAGAATACGCGCGCAACAACTCTTCGCCCATAATGCGCTGCAATTGCTGTGAATAACCGGCGCGTTTCGCCTCATCTATCGTCGCAATATCTTTCACCGCATTCACACGAACAATGGTGTAACCGGCAATACTTTTTTGCGCGATGAAGGCAGGCAACTTTTTCGCATCCGCCTTGAAAATTTCACGCAAGGTTTCTACATTCAAGTTATCGCGCTGATTGCGAGAAATGGTTTTCTCAGGCTGCCAAGTCACATTAACCGACTCACCTTTTTGTAATTTAACCAACAACGCCGAACCTTCTTTTTCAGCCAAATCGAGCGCTTGCTGATGCTGCAATTTACTATTAATCGATGCTGACACTTCCGCCAACGGACGCGCACGCGCCGGTTGATGTTCGACCACATGCGCCGCTACCAACACATTTTGGCCGACATCAATGGCCGAGGTATTTCTTGATTTATTCAAAGCATCATCAGAAAACACCGCCGCCAACAATTTAGCATCCCAAATACCTGCTGGCACCTGACCTTTAACCAACCAAGCACTCTTTTGAATGGTGCCACCAATCAACGTCGCCGCTGGCTTTAAGCTATCGCTTTGCTCATAAACCGTGTTGTTAAATTTCTCCGCTAATTCAGCAAAACGATCACTCGCCGTTTGCGCTTTGAGGCGTTGCGCGATGGTTGCTTTAACGGCTGCCAACGGTTGCACCGCACCCGTTTTAATGCCATTCAACTTGATAATGTGGAAACCAAAATCCGATTGCACCAAGCCGCTGATCTCGCCCACTTTCAAAGAAAATGCCCCATCTTCAAACGCTTTCACCATCATACCGCGACCGAATTCGCCCAGATCACCACCTTTAGCCGCCGAGCCTGGATCTTGAGAATTTTTAGTCGCCAACTCAGCAAACTTGGCCGGCGCTTGTTTCACTTGCTGCAAAATTTGCTCAGCTTTTTTCTTGGCAATTTCTTTGTCAGCATCACTCGCTTGCTTCGCCACCGCGATCAAAATATGCGCCGCTTGACGTAATTCTGGTGTCGCGAATTCAGGCGCATGCTCATCGTAATATTGCTTAATGGCCGACTCAGAAATCACCGTTTGATTTTCCAAAGTAGCTGCCGACAAGCTCACATAATCGACTTTAACTTGTTCTGGCAATTGAAATTCACTGGCATTTTTTTCGTAATACGCTTTAACATCCACCGCCGAAACTTGTACCTTTTTTAACTCCGAATCAAAATCTAATTGCGCCACACTGATCACGCGCTGTTGCTCATTCAAACGGATCAAATGATCCACCACCGCGCTAGCCGCGAAGCCACTATTCAGATAAGCACCCGTCAACTGGCGACCACTTAAATCTTGACGAACTTTATATTCGAAAATTTCTGGCGTCATATTTTGCGCAGATAACGCATCTTGGTAACGTTTTTTATCAAACTTACCAGCCACTTGAAACGCTTCCACACCAGCAATAATTTGAGCTAACTGCTCATCACCGATGCTCAAACCTTCACGCTTTGCTTCCGAGGACAAAACACGCTCGGTGACCAAGTTTTCCAAAATGGCATTTTTAAATTCGGCGCGCTCCAGCATGGTCGCATCAAATTGCCCGCCCATCGTTTCGCGCATACGCTGCGCTTGTTGTTGCCGAGCATTGTCAAATTCTTGAGGTGAAATTTTTTCACCATTCACCTTCGCCAGAGACGAATCCGCACCCGCATTACGCGCAGAGTTCACGCCCCAAAAAGCAAACGGTAAAATAATTAGCGCCAGAATAACCTGAACGATACGTTTATTTTCGTGCACAAAATCAAACATAAAGACCCACCAAAAAGAATTTAATAATTCAAAGCAACCACATAAAAAAGGCGAACTTTCGTTCACCTTACATCGCTGGAATGCGCACCTAGCTGAAAAAACCAACTAATGACTCTGCCGCCCTAGCCTCTGACGCGAATTATACCTTATCTGAGCGACGACTGAATCACCATGGTGTATTCGTACTTAAGTATTTCTACGTATATGGTTGTTTTTAATTCCAGCGTAGATTGAACTTGTGAAATAAATCTAATAAAAATTAATCCTAGCCAGGACAGTCTTTAAAGAAAACAACAATGAAAAACTTTCTAAATAAAAATAGAGTTGTTGGGTGGACTGCAGTAGCTATTGAGCCAGATGGCTTATATGGCGTCACCGTTTTGGCACCAAAAGAGTCCGGCGGCAAACCCTGTGTGATCAAATGCGGCTTCATTCCGGGAGGAACGATTAATGTAGATAGTCTGACTGCACTTTCAAAATTAATCTCAGTTGACGATTGCCCTTGGACATTGTCCTTAGGACGAAAAGCATACAATATCCTTGTCGTCCCAGAGCCAACAGTCCAACCCAGTGAGCTTGAGCAAAGCATCCGCTGGTCAATTGAAAACATGATTGATTATCCGAGTGCTGAAGCTAGTTTAGCTGTCATGCGGATTCCAACCTCTCAACAATTACCAAACAAACAATCCTATCTTTATGTAGCAGTTGCCAAAAAGTCATTGATTGAATCGTATAACGCGACATTCCTGAAGGCAGGTATTGATTTGCAGGCGATAGATGTGCGCGAAACTGCGCAACGCAATATTGCCGCGCTTGCGGAAAAAGCTGGGAAAGGATTGGGTTTGCTTTCAGTTGGCAAGCAGGGCGTGCAATTCATTATCACCTGCAATGGCTCGCTCTATCTTGATCGTTTTATCGAAGAATCTTTGCTGACAAATTCTTCAAATGATCCTGATTTTATTGCGCACGCTTGCGAACGAATTATGCAGCAGGTGCAACGCTCGTTAGATTTTGTTAGCCGTACGCTCACCTTCATTGAAATTGATCGAGTCTTGGTAGCACCGATGCGAGACAAGGTTGATTCATTTTCTACCATTACTCAACACCTGCAAGTTCCTATTGAAAATCTCGACATTTCTTCGATATTCGATATATCTAGCATTCCCGAATTATCACAGCAAGAAAATCAGGCTGATTACTTTTTTTCACTGGGTGCCGCTTTGCGGTTCATGGCGTCAAGTGAACAAATCAATCTGGAGTCAATTCAGGCAAGCAGTCAATTATCTTCTGTAAAAGCAGAGATGGCAGTGTTGGGCGTGGTAGCCCTGACATTACTAGGCGTTTGGGGCATTAAACAGAGAGATGTTTCCACTGAAAGATCAATTGAAGCGATCAGTGCGATGCAGTTACGCGAGGCAAAAACCCTGTTACATAACTCAGTTAAGCGCTCTGATAAGGATATAGAAACCGAAATCGCGGCGCTAAAGTCACAAGCGGATGCTGCACAGAAAATATTAGCAATGACAGTCAGTCTCGGAAGCCCACAAGGATATGCCCAACATTTTTCATTGTTGGCAAGTCTTTCCTCAGAAGGCGTCTGGCTAAACAGCATCACTATTGACAAGGGCGGGAAATCCGTTCGCCTCAGTGGGCGCACCATGCAAAAAGAATCCGTACTGCGCTACTCACATAGATTGAATGACACGTTTGGTCCTTACGGCGTGCAATTCACCTCATTGGAATTAACCTCCGAATTCGTTGCCAAGCAGAGAGAAAGAAAGCCTCAGCTTGCGGCAGTGAATTTCACTTTATATTGACACTCAGGTATTCAGACCATGAATTATCTAGAAAATGCGATTGCCAGATTTGCCAAATATAAGCTGGTTGAGCGCTGGTTAATAGTGATGTTGGTATCAGTCGTCGCTTACATGTGTCAATCGGCGTCCAAAACTTTCCACTAATCGGCGTCCAATTCTTTCCACTTTTTAGCTTGATTGAGCACGACTTTTGCGGTGCTTAAAACGGTAA
>Ga0114977_10000994_pt1 | contig 18698 bp, 22 predicted proteins | sample S_130805_MF_Meta_FD_87026 | JGI IMG/M metagenome (GOLD analysis project Ga0114977, IMG submission 87026) | Freshwater microbial communities from Lake Simoncouche, Canada to study carbon cycling - S_130805_MF_MetaG | ecosystem: Environmental > Aquatic > Freshwater > Lake | place: Lake...
CCAACATTACGTGAATAGTAATGACAGCTAAGAATGCGCCAGGAATAACGAGTACATGCAGAGTAAAGATTCGAGGCAAGAAGCCAACTCCTGGGAACTCTCCACCAAAGAGGAAGAAGGAGACATAGGTTCCAACTAGTGGAATAGCCTGAATGATCGCCGACGTAATTCGCAATCCAGTTCCCGAAAGAAGATCATCGGGAAGTGAGTATCCAAATAGGCCCTCTACGAAGCCCAATGTGAGCAAGATGATTCCTAGAATCCAGTTGAACTCACGAGGCTTTCTGAAAGCACCAGTAAAGAAGACGCGAAGAAGATGGGCGACGATTGCAGCCATGAAAATATTTGCTGCCCAGTGGTGAATCTGACGCATCAAAAGTCCACCGCGAATTTCAAATGAGATATCTAGAGTCGATGCATATGCCGCAGACATCTTCAATCCCTTGAGTGGCTCATAAACTCCGTCATAAATTACTTCACGTTGTGAGGGGTCAAACCACAACGCTAAAAATGTTCCCGAAAGCAACAAGATAATGAATGAATACATGCAGACTTCACCGAGCATGAATGACCAGTGATCTGGAAATACCTTATTCAGTGATTTCTTGACCCACCCAGCAGCACCGATACGCTCATCGACGAAGTTGGCAGCTTTACCAAGTCTTTGTTCAGCAGTTGTCATTGTGAGTTACGCTCCCAAAAGCTCGGTCCTACAGGTTCACTAAATGGTGCTCGTGCAACTAAATAACCTTGATCATCTACCGTTATATCTAATTGCGGAAGTGGGCGAGCAGCTGGACCGAAAATAACCTTGGCCCCACGTGTTACATCAAAGGTTGATTGGTGGCATGGACAGAGAAGGTGCTTTGTCTGTTGTTCATAAAGTGCTACGGCGCAACCCATGTGTGAACAGATCTTTGAAAACGCGATGATTCCATCATGAGTCATTGCTAGTTTTTCAGGGGTTAATTGAAAATCTTCTGGACGCAAACGAATCAGCAGAACTGGATCCTTTGCAATATCACTCAGCAATCGTTCTGTGCCCTCTGGTACAGCAGGCAGTGTTTGCACAACGGCGCCGACTTCTAGATCTGAAGCCAGGATTGGGCGATTACCTGGATCAGTAACCAGACGTGTGCCAGCCTTCCAGCTCGTTGTTTCAAGAAGCTTCTTTGGAAGTGGTCCCAAGTCGCGTAGAAGGAGAACTGGAGGCAGAGCAAAGAGACCAAGTGAGAATCCAAGAGATCTTTTTATGAGTGTGCGTCGACCAAGTTTTACTCCCGCTGCGGCATCTTTTACTGTCTTGACTAACTCAGCGCGATCTTCATCGGATGAGCGAAATTCATGTCGATGGTTAACTACTTCGGTCTCTGGCATAAGTTTCTTAGCCCAAAGAATTGCTCCCATACCAAGAAATAGAAGCGAAAATGCCATTCCAAGTCCAAGGCCTAGCTGATGAGCATTTTGATTTCCCATGACTGGAATAAAAATAAAAATATCAGTTGCCACAAAAACGTATGAGTAAATAAGAAGCAGCGATGAGAGACCAGAGAGAGTGAAGAGGATTGCAACTTGTTGCTCTGCACGCTTCTCAGCCTTTGGATCAGTATCTGCATTGCGCAAGACGTGAGGTGCTACACCTGGATCTTGCATAGGTTGGATTTCCTTAGACACGTTACTCATCTCGCTTTCGTTGTTAACCAGACGGCAATACCAATGAGCAGTCCAAGACCTAGAACCCAGGCTAGGAGGCCTTCAGTTACGGGTCCGATACGACCCATTGTTGCCCCGCCCAAGTTGGGTTCATTCTCTGCGGATTTAATCCATTTAATCAAAGAAAGTTTTTCAGCTGGCGTAATTGTCTTATCACTAAAAACTGGCATTGATTGTGGACCAGTTATCAGCGCTTCATAAATATATTTTGGTTCTACACCCATCAACGTTGGAGCATATTTTCCTTGAGTTAAAGCTCCACCTTGACCGGCAAAGTTATGACACATTGCGCAGTTGTTTCTAAATAGCTCACCACCTTCGGCAGTGTTTCCATCTCGTTCGTAATTTAATGCCGCATCGGTTGGAATCGCTGGCCCTGGAGCTAGTGAAGAAACGTATGCAACGAGTGCTGCAGTCTGTTCGGCGTTATAGACCGGCTCCTTACGCATGGCTTGAGTGCTCATGTCGGCCATCGGCATACGGCCGGTACCAACTTGGAAATCTACTGATGCCGCACCCACACCTATAAGAGATGGCGCAATTGCACCGCCTTCGGCATTGAGGCCGTGGCATGAGGAGCAGCCTTTAAGAAATATTTGCTTACCTTCATCGATTGCTGCGGTGCGCGCCAAAATGGTGGGTGTGGTCTTTACTGTTGCACTGGCAATATTAAATGTCGTTCCAATTGCAAGGAGTGCGACAACTAAAATGAATGGACCAGCGGCCTTATGGCGACGATATCTGGAAAGACGCTTCACAGTATGGATTGCCCCTTTACTTAATTAGGTAGATCGCAGAAAAGAGCGCGATCCACACAACATCGACGAAGTGCCAATAATATGAAACAACGATTGCGGTAGTCGCCTGGCCATGAGTAAATCGGCGGGCTTTAGCAACGCGCACAATCACGATAAGAAATGCGATGAGTCCGCCCGTTACGTGCAAGCCGTGGAAACCGGTTGCAATGTAGAAGACCGAACCGTATGCAGTTGATGAAAGCGTTAGACCTTCATGCACCAGAGATGCGTATTCATAAATCTGTCCACCTACGAAAAATGCTCCCATCAAAAATGTGAGTGTGAACCATTCGCGCATTCCCCACAAATTCATTTGATAAATCTTTCCAGTCTTACGATTCTGAAAACGCTCCGCAGCAAAAACACCGAACTGACATGTGACCGAAGAGAGCACGAGCACCGTTGTATTTAATGCAGCAAAGGGGATATTCAGAAGATGATTTGATTCCAGCCAGGTAGCTGGACCTTGCACTCCACGCGTGGTGAAATAGATCGCAAACAGGGCAGCAAAGAACATGAGCTCGCTGGAGAGCCACACGATTGTGCCAACAGCTACAGCGTTGGGGCGTGTGATTTTGTGGTGGGCCGTTACGGCTGCGCTAGACATGGCCGTGATTATTCCCTAAAACAGGCGCTATGTCCTGCAGCAACGATGATCGGTAGCTCTTATGGAGCACTATTGAGCATGAGACAGGTCACTACAAAAACACCCACCGGGCGGCTTGGGTCTTTAGCCCTTAGGCCTTTAGAATTACGGGCATGAGCCAGAACATTGAGAAAAAGCAGATCCTGGTCTACTCCGATGATTCATCGGTCAGAGCATCTATTGTCTCGGCCCTTGGACGAAAAACTGCAGCCGATGTAGCCGAACACGTGATTCACGAGTTTGCCACAGGGCCCGCCTTGCGTGCCTATGTTGATTCACATACCGACATTGATCTATTTATTTTAGATGGTGAAGCAGCTCCCGAAGGCGGAATGGGAATCGCTCGTCAGTTAAAAGATGAGGTTTTCAACTGCCCGCCAGTTCTACTGATCACCGGTCGTGTCCAGGACTCTTGGCTGGCCGCCTGGTCGATGGCTGAGTCATCTGTCATTCACCCTATTGATCCATTCACATTGGCACAATGTGCGGCGAAACTGCTTCGCGGTTCGCATCTGGCATCTGCTTAAATTGCTTGTATGTCAGACCAGTTATGGAAGCTTCACTTATCAACGCTAGAAAGTGGCTTAGATCTTCTGCCTGATGAAGTCCAGTGGTGCATGCGCGAAATTCTGGAGGGCCGTGCCGAGAGCGAGCGAATCAAGGAGTTCCTTCTAGCACTGAAAGCAAAAGGGGAAACCTCAGATGAAGTCGGTGCACTCATTGCGCAGATGTACGAACACTGTGCGCCAATAACCATTAAAGAACGTGCCGTCGACACTGTAGGTACGGGTGGCGATGGTGCGCACACAATAAATATCTCAACGACTTCTGCAATTATTGCTGCAGCAGCTGGGGCCAAAGTAATCAAACATGGCAACCGTGCAGCTTCATCAAAATCGGGTTCCGCAGATTTGTTGGAAGCTTTGGGAGTCTGCATAACGCTAGATGGTAAAAGAGTTGAAGAAACATTTGCCAAGTTGGGAATCGGCTTTTGTTTTGCCCCAGTCTTTCATCCAGCAATGCGCTTTGCTGGGCCAGCTCGCAAGGAGCTAGGTGTACCAACGGTCTTTAATATTTTGGGTCCACTTGCAAATCCGGCGAAACCTCAAGCCGCGGCAATTGGAGTTGCAAATGACCGGATGCATCTAGTGATGGCTCAGGTACTGGGGGATAGAGGTGTTGATGGCTTTGTTTTCAGAGGCGATGACGGCTTAGATGAAATTACTCTGGCGACAACGACATCGGTCTTAACTATTGGAAACGGGGAAATCTCCAGTGATTTATTAGATCCCCTAGATTTCTCAATTCCTAGAGCTCCGATCTCTGACCTCAATGGAGGGGATGCAACGGAAAATGCCCGAATCACCACCGCAATCTTTGCCGGCCAAAGAGGTTCGCCGCGAGATGCCGTGGTTCTCAATGCCGCCGCAGCTATTGCAGCCTATGAAGGAGACTTTAATCTTGGCCTGCATGAACGAATCGCTATCGGCGTTAGCAAGGCATCGCATGCAATCGATTCGGGAGCAGCGACTAATTTGCTAGCGCGGTGGGCTGAACTTTCTCAATCTTTGTCGTAATCTTTAACTATGGCAGTTGATACAGCACCTCCCGGTTGGATGCAGGATTGGTCGGCATCTGGAAGCGGAAAAAATTCACGAGTCGGCATTTTATTAGTTCACGGCTTTACCGGAGCTCCTCCTTCAATGCGCCCATGGGGTGAATTCTTCTTATCAAAGGGCTACACGGTGCGCGTTCCGCTACTTCCAGGTCACGGCACTAAACCAGAAGATCTCAACAATGTTAAGTGGCAAGAGTGGCCCACCAAAGTTCAAAGTGAATTAGAAGAACTTTTTAAAGTCTGCGACCAGGTGTTCATGTGCGGACTATCTATGGGCGGTGGAACAACTTTATATATCGCTGAAAATAACAATGACCGCCTGAGCGGAATCATTCTGGTTAATCCAATGATTCACGTACCTTTCATTTCAGCCCCGGTCGGCTATTTACTTTCACGTTTTCAAAAACTGCGAACCAGTGTTGGAAATGACATTAAGCGTCCTGGCATAACAGAGCATGGGTACGACGCACTGCCAACTAGAGGCATTCATCAGCTACTGATAATGCTACGAATTACGCGTAAAAATCTAGGAAAGATTACGATTCCAGTACAACTTTTCCATAGCGTAGAAGACCATACGTTGCCGGTGTCGAACACTGAGATAATTATGGCCGGACTTGGAAGCAGTGATAAGTCACGAATCGAACTTGTGAACTCATACCATGTTGCGACACTGGATTATGATCAAGAGTTAATCTTTCAGAACTCACTAACTTTCATAGAATCACACTCGCAGAAATAAGATGCGTCAATGACTGAATCTGGCCCACTACGTTGGATTAAAAGGTTCTTTTCTGGAGATCGCGAGGAGAGATTAGATCCGTTGAATAACTCATTTCGCCGGCAACGTTTCGGGCAAAGGGCCTCTGGCGGTGTCAACGGAGTTTTAGGACGAAGGCTTGGTAATTATGAAAATCCAACTCCATTAGATCAGGAAGAGCTCTAACTTCCTAGCAAATATGAAGCGGCTTGACTGGCGCTCCAACCCGCTGGATATTGAATAAGTAACTCTTCTTCCCCCTCTAAATCCGATCCAAGGGTGAGTAGCGCAGGCTCTTCGTAACCGCTTACCCGAACCTGTGGCATTCCGATATTCGACATGAGTGCATTGCACAAACACTTCTTACCTTGTGTGTCGTCCTGGTCACCACCTTTGAATTTGAATGTCTTATCTGGTTCGCCTGAACAGCGATAAGCGATCTTATGATTCTCGCGCTCTACAACGGTACGCAAGAATCCTAGGTCACAGAGTTTGATTCGAGATTCAAAGATGGATGCATCTGAAATCGTGCCATCTATCTCTGCGTACTTAAATGGGAAAGATGTCGGAGATCCATGAGGGTCGGTGATGATGCGCAGAGAGTGATTTGCAATACGAGCGAGGGTTTGCAGCCGTAACTCTTCGGTTAATCCAGAGTCCGTACTGAGAGCAAAAATCGAACCCGCTTGGACTCCTACCGCTCCAAGTTCCTGAGCCTGTTGTACTTTTTTAGGCGTCGCATATCCACCAGCTAACCAAAAAGGTAATCCGGTGGCCTTTACCTTTTCGATGTCTGCATCATCTTTGGTTGAGAATTGAGATTGACCATCAGCGCCAACAGGAGTGTTGCCTCGTGGAGGCGCATTGTGGCCACCGGCAGAAGATCCTTCGACTACAAAACCATCGGGACGAACTTCTTCATCTCGATTCAAATATGCCGCTAAAGCATGCGATGAGATGATTGCTAAGAAGATGGGTTTGTTTAAGGGGGAGTTTTTCACGCCTTTAACAATCGATGGATCAAAGTCAAGGAAGTATTTCTCGGTCGCGTGTTCGACTGTGATCGAGATTCTTGCCTTCTTGTGATCTACTAAATCACGAATGATGCGAGGAATCTCACTGGGGATCCCTGCACCGATAAGTATGTAATCTACATCTGCAAGAAGTGCCCCATAAATAGATGCAGGTGTAGCCATTTGAATCTTCTCAAGAAAATTAACACCAACGAGGCCGCTGTGGCCTTCTTTGGCTAGCCACACTTCAACAAAATTTGCTAGGACCAAAAACTGCGAGGCAAATACGCCCGGCTTTAAAGTGAGTTTGGGCGCTAATAAGTAAGGAGCATGAGCGCTTTTGCCACCATCTATAAAATAAAATCTCAATGCCTCGGCGGCTATGTCAGTATCAGGAAAATGGGAGATCGCACGTCGTATTGAGCCATCACTATCTCCATCTTGTAATCGGCGAGCTATGACTGCATCGATAGCTGTGCCAGATACAACGCCAAGAGCGCCAGCTCGTGAAACTGTCTGAGCCATTTTCCAGGACGAAACTGCGATACCCATGCCCCCTTGGATCACCGTCGGAAAAGGGCCCACAGAAGTCATGCATGGATAATAAATGCGGGGAAAAACCGACTGACCAGTACAGCGAGAGATGACACTCATGCGGCTAATATTTTGACATGCATAAACCATTAGATAGGGCGCAGAAATTTGTTGTTGCTGCAGTGTTCATCGGAATCGTTATCGCCTTTATTACTTATGAAATCTTCAATAAAGCGACATACTCATACGAGCCACTTATTATGCGTGGTTGGCTTGATTCTAAGATCCCAATCGTTTCAATTTTTGTTATTCCCTATTTAAGCTTTCATCTTCTGGCGGCTGTGGTTGTTCCACTCCTATCGCTAAAAATCGGGGGATACAAAGCATTCTTAGTAAACGGTTCGGCAATCATTGTTGGACAACTCTGTTTAGACGTTGCATATGCTTTCTTTCAAACTCAAGTTCCTCGCACCGAGGTCACGGGCAACTCACCATTTGATTGGATCTTGGTTCATGTGATTTACGGTAATGACCAACCACTTAATGGTTTTCCATCAAATCATGTGACCTGGTCGGTGGTCTCGATTATTGCGCTGTGGCGGATTCGCACTTTAGCTCCACGTACATCGTGGCCCATGATGGCTTGGTTCATGCTCATTATTCCTGCGACAGTCTTCTTGCATCAACATTTTCTCGTTGATATTTATGGTGGAGTTTTTGTAGCCTTCAGCGCATACTGGGCGATGATGTTTCTCATAGAGAAGCCTGAACTGGGGGTTAATCATGCTTAATCAAGAGAAGTTGTTACAACATATGGCATGGGCCAATCAATATGTTTTAGCCAAACTAGGTGAACTAACGGATCTAGATTGGAAACTTCGTTTAACTGAAGAGGATTGGTCGATCCAGGAGCTAGCCAACCATATAGTTCTAGCTGCTGGGGGATATGCCAGTCGGGTCAGCGGTTTGACGGTATCTACTGGTCTGAATCAATCCATGACGATTCCACTAGATAAACTGCAAGAGTATTGCGCGACTGCGGATGAAATTTTGCGAGTTGAATCGCATAAGTTAGATCAGATAAACACGTATGTACGTGATGGAAAGAGTATCGAACGTTCTCGTTCTACAATTATTTCACAATCCATTCATCACGCTACAGAACATCGCGCTCAGATATCTGACACATTGAAAGTTCATGGATTACGAATCCTGGACTTGGATGAAATCGACCTATGGGCATACTCAGATATCGCCGGTGAGATAAATTCTCCCGAATAAACGCGAAGCAGTAATTACAACGTCTCGACTGGAACTGCACCATATTGCCGCAGATGAACTGATATCACTCTTTGAAAAACCTGAAGATCTCTGGATATACGAAGGTAAGAGCTTCACCAATCCACATCGTCAATTAATGGACGAATCTGGTCCGCTTGCTTGGCGCGTGCCACAGGTGCTCATGGATCCAATTATCAATAAGTGGTTTGTTCGTTGGATAGTTGCCAAAGAGAGCAGGGAGATTATTGGGAGTACCAGTTTTCATGGGGCTCCCAATGTTGATGGAATGGTAGAGATTGGATTGGGCATTAGTCAGAGTTTCCAGAACCAAGGGTATGGTTTTGAGACTCTGGCAGGTATGTGGAACTGGGCGTGCACATACCCGGAAGTTAAGACCCTTCGATACACAGTTTCTGCAAATAATGCAGCGTCAATTGCATTAGTAAGCAAGTTCGGTTTCGGCCATATCGGTCAACAAATAGATGAAGTTGATGGACCGGAAGAGATTTACGAAATGAGCTCAGAGGATTTCAAAAAGATCGGTCATTAAGATCCGGGGAAATAACCTTTGATCGACGACATGACAGTTGATACGGCGATAGCAAGCAAGAGGAGCCCAAAAATTCGCGTGACAACCATTAACCCTTGATCGCCTAATAGTTTTTCAATCGGTTCCGCTGCAAGTAACAAGATGCATGTCAGTAGAGACAAGACAATTATGATTACAACATCGGCAACTCGAACTATTCCCGAATCACTATTTCCAATCGCAATCACTGTTGCAATTTCTCCGGGCCCTGCCATCATTGGAATTGCTAAAGGAACAACCATGGCACTTCCGGGTTTTGCTTGAAGCACGCTGATTGTTTGTCCCATAACCATGCTCCAGGCGATAGCGCCGATAACCATTGCGCCTGCGATACGAAAAGCCGCCATGTCAATGTTGAGAAGTTTAAGAATAAGATCGCCGATGAAGTAGGCAACAAAGAGAGTTAAGCCTGAAACGAGAGCTGTTTGTAGCGCAATTATGCGGCGCTTGGCCTGCGTAGCTGAGGCAGTTAGTGATAGAAAAACTGGAATAGAAGTTATTGGGCTCACTATGGCGAATAAAGCGATGAGGGTTGTTACATCATTGCTCAGTTGAATATCTGGAAGCATTAGTTTCCATTCGTGAACTGCTATGAAGTGGACCGTACTGGGATCGAACCAGTGACCCCCACAATGTCAATGTGGTGCTCTACCGCTGAGCCAACGATCCTTGCTGTTGGGGAATCATACCCCACGATATTTGTATCTATTAGCGCCCGAAATCATCCTCGATACGCTCAATATCATCTTCGCCAAAGTAAGTGCCTGTCTGCACTTCAATGAATACGACATCATCGCTGCCGATATTTTCAATACGGTGAAGAGATCCAATTGCTATGTCCGCCGTTTCGCCAGCTTTTAATTCGCTGATTTCTCCATTGATGGTTATGCGCGCATTTCCCGAGACGATAAACCAGTGCTCGGCACGTTTTTGGTGGCGTTGATATGACAAGCGCTTTCCAGGAAGAACCCAGATGCATTTAACTTTATGTGAATCACCTTCTTGCAGGATTTCATAACGTCCCCAAGGTCGCGTTGATTCGCTCATGGGTCGTACCTTTCCATACAAGGGTTTGAAATGATGGAGGTCGGGACGGGATTTGAACCCGTGTAGAGGGATTTGCAGTCCCTTGCCTGGCCTCTCGGCCACCCGACCAATTACATGTGCCTTTTCAGAGCGGACGACCGGGTTCGAACCGGCGACCTGAACCTTGGCAAGGTTCCGCGCTACCAACTGCGCTACGTCCGCGAGGAGGGAAAATCTATCGTAGGTAGGCCATAAGCGCCAAAGTGGACCGCGAATAGATAGCGTTGGTGCGTGATCAGCAGCGAGGCCATGTTCTGGATGAATGGGCGATTAGCCACGGGTTTGCAGGAGATTTCCCATGATCCATCCTGCTTAGACGACGGGGGATTCTGGGCCGTATCTACAACGTTTGAAGGAGAGTTCACTGCGGCAAAGTTTGAATCGGTGATTGCCTGCGATTTTGCCGTAACTCCTTGGGATCGGTTGCAGGGTAGCTGGAGAACGACGAAGAATGAAGATCAATATGTTTCCTATGTTGAAGATATTCAAAAACTCATTTCACAGGGTTGGGTGTATCAAGTTAATGCGTGTCGACAACTCTCACATGAAATTGATCCGGCTATAAATCTTCGAGGGTTATTTTCACAAATACTTCGTGAGAACCCAGCACCTTGGGCATCCTATTTAGAGATTCCCGGAATAAATATCGCATCTGCATCGCCCGAGTTATTTATATCGCGCAACTCTGATCGCGTGCGTACCTCACCAATTAAGGGAACTCAGTTGCCGGGCCAGACGCACTTTGGCGCCAAAGATATTGCTGAAAATGTAATGATTGTAGATTTGATGAGAAATGATTTGGGTGCAATTTGCGAAAGCGGCACAGTGTGCGTTCCGCGCTTATTAGCATCTGAACCGCACCCAGGTTTGGTTCATTTAGTCTCAGATATCGAAGGTGATCTTCGCAAAGGTATTAGTTGGAGTCAGATTTTTGCTTCACTGCATCCGCCAGGTTCCATTAGCGGTGCGCCTAAATCTTCAGCGATTTCAGTTATCACTGACAATGAAGAAAGACGTGGTCCATATTGCGGGGCACTGGGGTGGGTGCAAGGGGATGCGTGTGAGCTATCGGTAGCCATCAGAGTTTTCTTTAAAGATGATGCTTTGCGTTTTGGGACTGGCGCAGGAATAACGTGGGCCAGCGATCCGCATAGCGAATGGGAAGAGACGCAGTTGAAGGCGCGAAGATTAATATCTATCGCCGGAGGAGAACTTGCATGAAGATTTCATATAACGGCCAGCTCATTCATGTGAGCGAATCCCCTTGTACTGACACCGGTTGGCTTATTGGTGCTGGAGTTTTTGAAACAATTCGTACTGTAAGTGCTCAGCCATATGCTCTAGATCTTCATCTGCAAAGAGCCCTTGGAAGTTGCAATGCCATGAATGTGCCTATGCCTTCAATAGTTCAGATTAAGGAAAGTGTTGCAGAACTGTTGCGCTCCCAACCTTTATCTGATGGTCTACTTCGAATCTCTTTCGATGTAAATGGACACTGGGCTGCGGTGCACCTGCCGTACCAACCTGTCACAACGCCAGCCTCGTTATGTATTCACCCCGATGCATTGATTTCCCAGGCAGCGGTAATCAAGAGTTATCCGTACGACCATCGTTTATCGATTTTGAATGAGGCTAAGTTATTGGGCTTTGATGAGGCCCTTGTATGCAATACCGAGGGAAACATTTGCGAGGGCGCAGTATCAAATGTCATCTTCTGGATAGATGGCCAATGGATTACGCCGCCAACGAGCGATGGCGTTCTACCGGGAATCATGAGGGGACTCGTGATCGCCAATAATCAGGTGGTTGTTAAATCACTACCCTTGGCCAGAATCGGCGACGTAGCTTCTGCAGTTCTACTCAGCAGTCTTCGAATCGCATCCGATGTCGCCTCTATTCAAGGTCGTCTATTGCAGCCATCAGAGGCCTTCGTCGATGAAATTAAGGCAATGGCGCTGCTTCATTCGGTAGGCTAGCCACATGTCAACAATAAATATCACGGTAGATGGCCAAGCACTATCGGTAGAGGCCGATATTCGCCCAACCCATCTCTTTGCCGAGAATAAAGATATTGTCGTTGCTCGCATCAATGGAACACTCAAGGATCTCTGGAGTGATCTTGCCGACGGTGACTCCATCGAAGGTGTGTCAATTTCATCTGCGGATGGTCTGGCTGTATTGCGTCACTCCACTGCACACGTGATGGCACAGGCGGTGCAAGAGGTTTATGCAAACACACGTCTCGGAATCGGTCCACCAATCAAAGATGGTTTTTACTACGACTTTGATCCAGAGAATACTTTTAATCCCGATGATCTTGTGAAGATTGAAAGTGCTATGCGCAAGATCGTTAAAGAAGGCCAACGTTTTCGACGCAGAGTTACAACAGAGTCCGATGCGCTGAAGGAGCTTGCACATGAGCCGTACAAGTGCGAGTTAATTGGTATTAAGGGACCAGCCGGTGAAGAGGCAAGCGTTGAAGTTGGCGGTTTAGAGCTTACGATTTATGACAATTTAGGTCGTGACGGTAATCCTGTATGGAGTGATCTATGCCGTGGTCCGCATCTACCCTCAACAAAACATATTCCAGCCTTTAAGCTCATGCGTACTGCCGCTGCATATTGGCGAGGATCTGAGAAGAATCCAATGCTTCAGAGAATCTATGGAACAGCATGGCCTTCACAGGATGAACTCAACGCTTATTTAGAGCTCTTAGCTGAGGCTGAAAAGCGGGACCACAGACGTTTAGGAACTGAATTGGATCTCTTCTCATTTCCAGAAGAGATTGGCTCTGGTTTGGCTGTCTTTCACCCAAAGGGCGGAATCATTCGTCGTGCAATGGAGGATTACTCACGCAAGCGTCATGAAGATGAAGGCTACGAGTTTGTTTACTCGCCACACTTAACTAAAGCCGCACTCTTTGAAACATCGGGACACTTGCAATGGTATGCCGACGGCATGTATCCACCAATGATTTTAGATGAAGAGCTCCACGCCGATGGAACTATTAAACGGGCGGGGCAGCAGTACTACATGAAGCCGATGAACTGCCCATTCCACAATCTTATTTACCGTTCACGTGGACGCTCTTACCGTGAATTACCACTTCGTTTATTTGAATTCGGTACTGTCTATCGTTATGAAAAATCTGGTGTGCTGCACGGCATCACACGTGCTCGTGGATTTACGCAAGATGATGCACATATTTACTGCACCAAAGAGCAGATGGTGGGCGAACTCGATTCACTTCTCACCTTCGTTCTCAATCTCTTACGAGATTACGGTCTCAATGATTTCTATTTAGAGCTCTCTACACGTAACCCTGAAAAATCAGTGGGCGAAGATAGTGATTGGGCCGAAGCAACTGAGGCGTTGCGTAAAGCTGCAACAGCCCAAAACTTAGAGCTCGTATTAGATGAAGGTGGCGCAGCTTTTTACGGACCAAAAATTTCGGTGCAGGCCAAAGATGCAATCGGTCGTACATGGCAGATGTCTACGATTCAAGTTGATTTTCAACTTCCACAACGCTTTGAACTTGAGTTTGCTGCTGCAGATGGATCTCGCCAACGTCCTGTGATGATTCACCGGGCGCTCTTTGGATCTATCGAACGCTTCTTTGGCGTTCTTACTGAGCATTATGCAGGCGCATTTCCACCATGGTTAGCACCAGTTCAGGCCATTGGTATTCCTGTGGCCGATGCATTTGCTGATTACTTAGCCGATGTTATTAAGCAGATGCGTGCCTCGGGAATTCGTGCAGAGCTCGATGGCTCAGATGATCGCATGCAAAAGAAGGTGCGCAACGCGCAGTTGCAAAAGATTCCATTTATGGTCATTGCCGGTGAAGAGGATCAAGCTGCCGGTGCAGTCTCGTTTCGATATCGCAACGGAGATCAGAAAAACGGGATCCCCGTTGCCGATGCGATAGCTGAGATCAAGAAGATCGTTAGCGAACGCACGCAGGTTTGATCAATGACAATTGATGGAGTCGGAATGCCCGACGGGTGGCAACGACTATGGGCTCCCCACCGACTTGATTATCTACGTGGCGAAAACCGCCCACTAGAAAGCAATGATATTGAGTGTCCTTTCTGTCGAATCCCACAGTTGAGCGATGAAGAGGGACTTATTGTCTTTCGTGGAGTTCATGCATTTGTTGTAATGAATTTGTATCCATACAACCCAGGTCACTTGTTAGTGTGCGCATATCGCCATATTGCTGATTTCACTGATCTTTCTAGTGACGAGAGAAATGAAATCTCAGAGCTCACTTCACATGCAATGAAAACAATTCGGAAAGTTTCATCACCAGAGGGTTTCAATTTAGGCATGAATCAAGGAGCAATTTCTGGCGCAGGAGTGGCCGATCATATTCACCAACATTTAGTACCACGTTGGAGCGGAGATGCTAACTTCATGCCAATAATTGGGAAAACAAAAGTACTTCCGCAGTTATTAATGTTGACTAGAAATGAGATTGCTCAGGCTTGGTAAGTTTTTCTAAGTAGCTATTTACTATATCCACACCGATTCCTTTTTCAATCCATAACGGTATTGCAGGAAAAAGAAGTCCCGCCTCAAAAGCTCCTTCACCTAGTGAGTCTTTTAGCTCTAAGTATTCATCTCGAAACTCTTGTACCAAAGTTTCATGTTCTGGCTCGCATGCTAGTTCTTTCGCAGGAATAGATGTGTAATCGATGATGCGCATTGTCTGTAAAGAGATGAGTGCACAAGGCAACCCAGCTTCATCATGTAAGACTAGAAATGGTGTAGCTACCTGATCAAAGACTCTATTTGCCAACATCACTGCATCATCAAAATCAGCGGTTGAGTCCTCTAAGTGCGTGACAACAATTAGTCGTGGCGTTTGTAGGTCATCTAGACTTTGCCATACATTGATAGTCTCTGGATCGATGCCCATTGCAGGATTAATCGCAAAAATTGCACAATCGGCATCGGCATCGGCGCTGACGCCAAGCCTGGCGTTGAAGGCTCGGGCAACAGCGCCCGGATCGGCGCTCTCGTGGCCAAATACGACTATGTCAGGCATGGATGCATCGGTTTTCACGTGCTCAGCCTACGATGGGTCCTGATGATTAGTAGCACTGTAAAACCCGCGGTTACGAGATTAATAACACCCGTAGCCAGCTTCGCCCTGCGTATTGGGATTACTCCTAATGCCGTCACATGGGTGGGGGCTATAGGCGTAGTTGCATCGGCTTTGTTCTTCTACCCGCGAGGCGATCTCTTTCTTGGAACCGCCATAATTTTCCTCTTTGCTTTGAGCGATCTCTTTGATGGAACTATGGCTCGAATATCTAAGGCTGGCGCCAGCAAGTGGGGCAGTTTTCTTGATTCAACGATCGACCGAATTACTGACTCATCGATATTAATCGGCATTACTATCTATTGCATTTCACGCAATGATGGCCTGAGCCTGGTAATTCTCGTAACGTTAGTAACCGGGATGCTGGTTCCCTATATTCGCGCAAAGGCTGAGATTTACGGCATTGAATGCACCGCCGGAATCGCCGAGCGAACTGAACGTCTCATGATTTCAATGTCTGCAATTGCACTGGATGGCTTAGGAGTTCCTTACGCACTAGCTGGTGGAATGTGGTTATTGGCGATGCTCGGATTCGTAACAGTTGGGCAGAGAATGATCATAGTGAAGCGAGCAATTCGTTAAATGATTCAGAATATTTCTGCTTGGGGTTATTTTGCGGCCTGGCGAATTCTGCGCTGGCTTCCCGAAAGTTTTGTCTATTCTCGTGCATATCAAATTGCTGACATCGTGACGAAACGAAACGGTAAAGGTGTTCAGCGTCTGCGTTCAAATTTAGCTAGAACCCAACCTCACATTACTTCACTGGACCTAGAAATTCTGTTGTACAAGGCGATGCGTTCTTCGGTGCGATATTGGTGTGACACATTTCGACTACCTGACTGGACCGCCGAACGAATCAGTAACACAGTAACGACGACGAATGAATATTTACTCCTTGATGCAATCGCTGCTGGTAAAGGTGCAATAGTAACTTTGCCCCACGTTGGAAATTATGACCACGCTGCAGCTTATTTCTGTGGCAAAGGTGCCAGAATCGTTACAGTCGCTGAACATCTAAAGCCTGAAGCGCTATTTAAAAAGTTTATGGCCTATCGAGCCGCTTTTGGAATGGAGGCCTTGCCTTTAGACGGGCGAGTAATTCCCACCTTGGCTCAACGTCTGCGCGCAGGCTGTGTTGTTGCACTAGCTGCAGATCGGGATTTATCTCGCACGGGTGTTGATGTTACTTTCTTTGGTGGCCCTGCTCGCATGCCCGCTGGACCGGCGATTCTTGCTTTGAAGACCAATGCACCTTTGATTAGCGTCATGATCTCTTACACCGATATTGGAATTCATATAGATTTTGAATTAGTACCAATTCCAACACAGGGAAGCGAAAATGAACGGGTTGCACAGATTGTTCAAAACAGCGCTGATCTGTTTGCGCAAGGCATTGCGCAATATCCACACGATTGGCACATGATGCAACGCATTTGGATTGATGGCGATTTTAAGGACCGCAGCTAATGATTACCTCGACACTGAAAATCGGAATCGTGTGTCCTTATGGTTGGGATACGCCAGGTGGAGTGCAAAACCATATCCGTGACTTAGCCGAGTTTTTGATTGCCGCGGGGCACTCGGTCTCCGTATTGGCACCGGCTATTGATGAAACATCTTTACCTGATTACGTGGTGAGCGCGGGCAAACCAATAGCTATTCCATATAACGGGGCGGTGGCGCGGGTTTTATTTGGACCCATTGCATTTGGACGCGTTAAAGCGTGGATCAGTCAAGGCAACTTCGATCTATTACACCTTCACGAACCGGCTATTACATCGATTTCACTTCTAGCATGTTGGGCCGCCGAAGGCCCCATGGTGGGAACGTTTCACGCTGCAGCAAAACATCAGAAGGTAATTTATGCGATTGGTCCGATCTTGGAGCCCGCGATTGAAAAACTTTCTGCACGAATCGCTGTATCAGAGGCTGCTCGCCTTACGCTTACAAATCATTTAGATACCGATGCAGTTGTGATACCTAATGGAATCTATTCAAAACGTTATGCAAATGGCAGGCCTCAAGAGAAATGGGCCGGCAACACAATTGGTTTTATCGGTCGCTTTGAGGAGCCTAGAAAAGGTCTTCAAGTCTTACTTGATGCGCTACCGATCATCGCTCGATTTGCTCCGGATGTGAGGGTCTTTGTTGCAGGACCAGGAGATTCACATGATGTGGAAAAAACGATTGATCCTCAGTTGCGTCAGCGCTTTGAATTTTTGGGACGGATTAGCGAAGAAGATAAAGCCGACTTCATGGCCTCTGTTGCAATCTATGTCGCTCCCAATACAGGCGGAGAGTCCTTTGGCATTATCTTGGCCGAGGCTTTAGCCGGTGGAGCGTGTGTAGTTGCAAGTGATATTCCAGCATTTGATTCACTTCTTGGTGGGGGAGAGTTTGGTGCTTTATTTGCATCTGAAGATTCAACTGAACTTGCAAAAACTATTATCGATTTACTGCGCGATGATAAAAAACGTCGAGAGTTTTCTCTGGCAGGCAAAGAGCATGCTCAGATTTTTGATTGGGATGTTGTTGGTGAACAAATCTTCTCTATCTATGAAATGGCCCTAGTTGGCGGCGAGGGAGTTACATTGGTTTCAGAGAATAGACACTGGAATCGTTTGTTATCGCGTGATGAAGACAAGAAATGAAGACCGCCTTGTTAGTAATTCTCATCATTCTCATCTGTCTCTGGTACTTATCTTTTCTTGCTACTCGACTCGACAGGTTGCATCACCGCGTTGAAACAAGTTGGGCAAATCTAGATGGACTATTACAACGCAGAGCGGCAATTGCACTCGAAATCGCCCGCAGTGATTTCTCTGATCCAGCGTCAACGTTGTTGCTCACAGCCGCCGCCTATCAAGCCCGCGAGGCGAGTGTTCAAGACCGTTCGGCAGCCGAGAGTGCGCTCTCTGGTGCATTGGCCCTTCTGATAGTGGATGGACAAATTCATGCAACTGTTTCAGAGTCAGCCTTACTTGCAGAGCTGGAGGCACTTACAGCCAAAATTAAGATTGCAATCGCCATACATACAGACTCGGTCTCATCGACACAACTAGTCCGAAAGAAGTTCGCTATTAGGTTCTTTCGTTTAGCAGGAACGGCTCCATTGCCTGTGACATATGAGTTTGAGTCTGATGCGCTCTAAGTTTCTTGCGCTTGGCCTCTTGATTACCAGTGCGATCGTCTTGGCTGGTTGCTCATCGGTATCGCGCACATTCGAGCATTTCACACCCGCTCCTGTAGAAACAAATGTTTTGAGTGGGCGAGAGGGCGTTAATGGCCCAGTCCTTGTGGTGAAGGTGGACGATACCAATTTGGCACATCCTCAAATTGGTCTGGAAGATGCCGACGTTGTTTATATAGAACAAGTAGAAGGTGGACTTACCAGACTTGCCGTTGTTTTTTCATCAAAAGTTCCAACTGAAGTGGGACCGGTGCGAAGTGCCCGAATTTCAGATATAGATATTCTTAGTCAATACGGCCGAGTTGCATTTGCTTACAGTGGTGCTCAAAAGAAGTTATTGCCGGTTATAGCGGCAGCGAACTTA
>Ga0114977_10000995_pt1 | contig 18688 bp, 18 predicted proteins | sample S_130805_MF_Meta_FD_87026 | JGI IMG/M metagenome (GOLD analysis project Ga0114977, IMG submission 87026) | Freshwater microbial communities from Lake Simoncouche, Canada to study carbon cycling - S_130805_MF_MetaG | ecosystem: Environmental > Aquatic > Freshwater > Lake | place: Lake...
CGCCAGAGAGGGGATAAGCTGTCCCAGCAGATCACCCTCGCTGCCCAGAAAAACCCCAGCCAGCAAGGCCTGGACCGAAAAACCCGGCGGCAGTCCGAACAGCCGCAGGGCCCCTGCCCGGTCCAGCGGGTCTTCCAGCAGGGACCGGGACCGCGCAATTTCGTCTGTCAGCCTGTCCAGCGCCTCGCCGGTGAACAGACCGGCCAGGTCTGCAAACGCGTCCGGTGCCAGATGATCGGCCATTTCCTCGACAATCTCGGCGCGCATCAGCTTTGCCGCGCGGTCGTCCATTTCGGTGAACTGCGGGGAAACGCCCGCTTCCAGCGGAAAGCGCCGCAAAAGCGAGGCGCAGAAGGAATGGATCGTCTGAATCCGCAGCCCGCCCGGTGTTTCAATGGCGCGCGCGAACAGGCGCCGCGCCTGCAACAGGGTGTCGGCCCCGACCGGGCCATCCACGCCCAACTCGCCCAGCGCCTTGCGCAGGTCGACGTCATCCAGCATTGCCCAGCCGCCCAGCCGCCGGAACAGGCGGTTCTGCATCTCGGACGCGGCCGCCTTGGTATAGGTCAGGCACAGAATGCGCTGCGGCTCTGCCCCGTTCAGCAGCAGCCGCGCCACCCGGTCGGTCAGGACACGGGTCTTGCCCGACCCGGCATTCGCCGACAGCCAGGTCGAAGCGGCGGGATCGGCTGCCTGTACCTGGCGTTCGCTTGCGGCAGTGCGCGTCATCCGACATCCCCGGGAACAGGCTTGTCTGTCATGTCCCATTCCCCGAACCGGGCCAGATGATCGTAGTCGCCGGGAAACCGGGCCTTGAAGACAGCGCGCCGCGAGGCATAGCCCTGTCCGGGTGAAAGATATTGCCCGACAATTCGGTGCAGGTCGTCCCACGCCTGCGCAAGCAGGTCTGGGGTGATTTCCGTGCTTTCCACCTTCGCCGCCGCATTCAGCCCGATGTAGCTGATCCGCGCCACCTGCCTTGCGCCAATCGTATCGAAGGCACCCCGTTCCGCCATGGCCGCTTCCAGCAAAAGCTGCTTGTCGAAATGCATTTGCTCTTTCGCGGTGGGCGGTGTGCCGGTCTTGTAGTCAAGGATGTGCAGGCTGCCATCCGGATATTCGTCGATCCGGTCTGGCTTTGCCGTCAGGCGGAAGTCCAGCGCGGGCAGCGCGATTCCGCCCTTGGTTTCGATCAGGATCGGCTGTCCGTCCGACGCGGCTTCGCGCAGAAGGAAAGCGTCCGCAGCGCGGTCAAGCCGGGCGCGCCACAGGGTCCGGGCGGCGGGCCAGGGCGCCTGTTCGGCCAGGACCGTATCGGCAATGGACAAAAGCCGCACCCGCGCCTCGGCCAGGGTTTCTGATCCGCGCTTGGTTACGAACCGTTCCAGAATGGCATGCAGCACCGACCCGCGCGTCAGGGCATCGGGCGTGTGCCGCAGCGGATCAAGCGGGCGCAGGCACAGGATGTATTTCGCATAGATGGCATAGGGATCGCGGATCAGCGTCTTGATCGCCGTCACCGGCAGCTCCCGGGGACGAACCGCTGCCGGGGGGCGGGGGGCCGGGCGAAGGGCCGCCGGAACCGGTGCTGCCGGCCGGTCGATGGCGGCGGCAAGGGCCAGCCAGGCCGCCCCCCGCGCTTTCATCCCGGCAAGGGCCTCTGGCCCATTGCGGCTGGGCAGCCCCCCCATCAGATTGACCAGCCGGTTGATCCAGCGCGAGGGCACCGTCTCTGCCTCGGCATCGCGGACCGACCTGCTCAGAACAACCTCTTTGGCGGCGATGGCCTGCTGATAATCATGTGCCGACAACCCGATCTGCCGTTCGGGCAGCAGAAGGCCCGCCGATTTGCGCATCTGCCGGTTCAGCCACGGGTCTGGCGGCGGAAGGCCAGGCCAGATGCCATCGTTCAGACCGCCCAAAACAACCAGATCGGCCCGGCATTCGCGCGCTTCGCGCGGGCCAAGAATCTTCACGACCGGGTGCCCCTGAACGGAGTCGCGGACGTCGCACTGCGCAAGGACTGCTCTGAACAGATCGGCATAGTCCGCCGGTGAAAGCAGCCCGCCATGAGCGGCTTCACGGATCAGAGACTCTGCCGCATCCCGCGCCGCCTGCCCGGCGTCCTGCAGCCACAACTCGCCCGTGCCCGTTCCGCCTGCCCCCTTGGCCAGACGTTCAGTCAAGGCGATGTGATGGGCCACATGGTCTTGCAAGGGCCGCGTTCCGACGTGCCGCGCCTCATCAATCGCCCTGGAAATCCAGTCAGCCCAGCCGGAGGCTTCGGGATCACGCTGCTGGCCGGCCCATTCCCGCAGGGCCGCGCCATCAGGAAAGGCAGGGCCGCTGCGGCGCAGCCGAAGTTCCAGATCGCGGGTCAGGCGCAGGTGATTGCCCCGGTCTGCGCCGGTTGCGATCAGCGGGTGTTTCAGCAGCGTAAGCAAAGCTTCCGGTGTCAGGGCGCGGCCGAACAGGGCTGCCACATGCCGCAACAGGCGGCCGGGTGCCGACAGCGCCAAAGGCTTGCCGGCACTGTCATCTGGAATAATGCCCCACCGGTCCAGCGTGGCCGTGACCTGACGCGTCAGCATCCGGTCTGGCGTGATCAGGGCAACGGACCGCCCCTGTTCTACGGCCTGACGCAGGATCAGGGCAATCGCCGAAGCTTCCGCCCTTGGCCCCGGTGCTTCGATCAGGGTCATGTGGGCTGTGGCCTGGCACAGGTCTGGCAGGGACTGCCCTTCGGTCAGCCATTGATCGGTGACCGGCGCCGGACGGAGAGACAGGGACACCAGACGGTTCAAGCCCGGCAGAGGCGCTGTGGCCGACCACGCCGGGATGGCGTTTGGTGCAAGACCAAGACCATCCAGCAGGCGGCGGAAGCGGAACTGGGGATGGTCTTCAGCCGTCAGGGCATCGGACATGCCCGCCCAGACATGGCCCGGCATGTCGAAATCAAAACCCGGCAACACCAGCGCGCCCTGCGGCAGCCGGGCCACCGCCTGCATCAGCAATGCCGTCGTCCCGCGTGATCCGGTGGAACCTGCCACGATCACCGGATGGGGCGACGGGGCGTCCTGCCAGGCTGCGACAAGGTCAAGAACGGCGCGGCGATGGCGAGCTGCCGGATCCACGTCGTCCAAGGGTGAAAAGAACGGTGCAAGGATTGCCAGAAAATCCTGGGTGCGTTTCCAGTGGGCAGAATGGTCCGAGACATCAAGTGCTGCCAGGGTTTCGGGAGATACGCCCTCGTCCTGCAATTCATCCATCAGCGCGGCAAGGCTGTCTGACAGATCGAACAGGGCCGCCCTGGGGGCCAGATCCGGCTGGGCATCCAACAGCCGCGAGATCAGTTGCGACAGTTCCAGCCTGCGGCGCAGTGGCGTCATTTCGGGGCGAGGCCCGCCCAGCGGGCCTGTTCCCGGATCAATGACCAGACGGAGTTTTGGCAAGAAGGCCGCCCCCCGAGCGCCAAAAACCTCGCGGATGGCCCTGCGCATCCGGGCGGTGTTCAGATAGATGGTTACTTGTGCCATTGCTTCCGGCCGATGGTCCGCCATCCGGGCCTGCACCCCATCCACCAGGGCAGCCGGAAAATCCGCACCGGGTGGCAGGGCGAAAACGTGCGGGCCGGGGCCTTCAAACATGTCCCTTCTCCAGCAGAAGTTGCTCTGCCAGTGCAATCGATTCGGGTTGCCCGACATCGCACCAGCCGCCGTTGTGGATCAGGCCATACATGCGCCGCGCAGCAATCATCGGCTCCCACAGCCGCCACATCGAAAACACCTCGTCCGATAGTCCGGCAAGCATGTCTGTCTTGATGATCTGCGCGCCAGTATAGACGTAGCCCGCACCGCCCGTGATCGAATGCCGGGACAACCGGCCATGGTCATCCATAGAAAATGCGGGCGGCGCATTGTGGCCAACCGTGCGCTCTGGCGGTGCTACCAGAAGCAGGGCGTCCATCGCGGTTTCATCCCAGGCCGCCTCGAGTTGGGTGATCGCGTTCTCGCCGGTCCATGCGGCATCGGAATTCAGCGTGGCGACCGGGCCATGGCCAAGCAGGGGCAGCGCCTTGCGCAGGCCCCCGCCGGTTTCCAGTATCTTCTCCCGCTCCCACGAAAGAAGAACCGGCCTGTCCGCCAGATAGGCCGCAAGCTGATCGCCCAGATAATGCAGATTGACCACAATCGGGTCCGCACCGGCAGCTTCGGCCTGGTCCAGTGCATGGTCGATCAGCGGACGCCCCGCCACGGCGACCATCGGTTTGGGCTGAGTCGCCGTAAGCGCCCCCATGCGGGTGCCGAACCCTGCGGCAAAGATCATCAGGGCGCGGGTTTGGCGCATTGGCTGCGAATCCTTTCAAGGCGATTTTCGGACGGGTCTGGCAAAAGGTCAGCGCAAAGCAAGGACAGTTCGGCAAGTGCCGGATGTGCAAGGTTCTGCTGCAGCTGCGCCCAGACACGCGGGATCAGCGCCGTATATCCCGGCTTTCCCATCACAAGGCAAAGCCGGGCGAAGACACCAAGGATACGCAGCGCGCGCTGTGCCCCAAGCACGGCATAGCTGGCCGCGAATCCAGAGTCCTCAAGGCCCTTCTCAGCAACAAAGCGCCGGATCATCGCCGTTTCCATATCGGGACTTACGTCGCGGCGGGCGTCCTGACACAGCGACACAAGATCATAGCCGGGCTGACCAAGCTGAGCGAGCTGGAAGTCAAGAACGCCCACACGCGCCACACCGGCGCGCCAAGGCAGCCACAGCAGGTTCTCGGCGTGGTAATCGCGCAGGATCATCACGCGCGGGCCATTGGCATGTGCGTTCAGCGCGGTCTGCAGGATGTGGCGGAACAGGGCGGTGTCAATGCGCTCACCCGTGATCGCATAGCGGTACCAGTCAAGGGCGACGGCTGCCGCCTCGGCCCAATCCGTCGCCGAGGCATCGGGCAGATCGGGTGCGGGCGGCTGTGACTGAAGATGCACAAGCACATCGACTGCGGCGGCATAAAGCACCGGCTCAGTTGACGGATCCCGGTCTGTCAACCGCGCGAACAGGTCATCGCCCAGGTCCTCCAGCACCAGGAAGCCCTGATCCCGATCTTCTGCCAGAATGGTGGGGGCCGACAGCCCGATGGCCGTCAGGTGCCGCGCGATGGCAACAAAGCTGTCCACATCCTCACCCCGATCGGGCGGCGCATCCATCAGGATGGCGGTCTTGCCCGCCCTGGTCAGCCGGTCATAGCTGCGGGCCGAGGCATCACCGGCAAGAAAGCGGCATTCGGCCCCGGCCCAGCCGGCCCGCGACAGAAAGGCGGCCTTCCGGTCGGCGCGGTCAGGCACGGGCATATCCGCCGATCTGTGACAGCCGTTCTGCCCATTCCGCACTTCCGGTCAGGACGACCCGGCGCCCCCCTCCGTCTTGCGAGAAGGTGAGCCGAAGGGCAGAGTCTGGCGTGGCGCGGCCAAGCCGCTCCGGCCACTCTACCAGACAGATGGCGCGTCCGAAGGCATCATCAAGCCCAAGTTCGATCACCTCGTCAGGATGGCTCAGCCGGTAAAGATCCGCATGCCAGATTTCAGCGCCCCCTTCGCCATAGGTCTGCACAAGGGTGTAGGTCGGTGAAGGAACGTCTTCCATCTGTCCAAGCCAGGACTGGATGACAGACCGGGCCAAATGGGACTTGCCGGACCCGATTGGGCCCTGCAGCAGCACCGTATCTCCGGGCTGAAGGCAGGCGGCCAGCCAACGGCCCAAACGCGCCGTGTCATCGGGTGCGGCAAGACGAAGCTCTGTTTCGGGCCGGGGATCGGACATGGCCCAAGTCTTAGCGGGGACCGGGCGCGCTGCAAGCGACAACGATCCTGATCAGGCGCTTCGCCGTGTCGGCACTTTCGGTTCCAGGGCGATCTTTCGCGGTTTTGCGGCATCGGCGCGAAACGCGACCATCGTCGCCCCGCCGGGAAGCGGGACAAACCGGCACGTAAGGGACCGGCCATCGAAAAGCCCTGCGCTTGCCGTCCATTCCCGCCGATCTCCAAGCGTACCAACAAAGGTTTCCACCTGCGACCACAGCTCTGTCGGCGCGGTCAGGTCCCGCCAATGGGCCGCCAGTGCAACGATGCTGCTGTCAGCACCGACGAAGCTGGACGGGTCATGGCCCCAAAGTCTGGTATAAGCCGCGTTTGACATGACCAGCAGCCCCGCCGCCGAAAACACGGCAACGGCCTCATCGACGGCATCCAGCACCGATTGGCCAAGTTCGACATCCGCACGATAGCGCCGCGTGCGGGTGGTTTCCGTGGTGATGTCTTCAATCAGAAGGGCAAGCGCGCCGTCCGGATGTGGGCGACCCAGCACGCGGTAGATCTGGGCACCTGGAAGATGCCAGACCTCTTCGTAGATGCCGGAACTTGCCTCTTCCTCGATCTCAGCCATGCGCCGGCGCCACTGGCGGTAATCCTTTGGCTCGGGGATCATCCGAAGTTCACGCATGCGGTCCAGGCAATCGCTCAGCATAGGCCGGCTTGTCAGGAAATCGATCGGAAGAGTTGTCAGATCAAGCAGGGCGGGGTTGAAAAGTGCAAGGCGCCGATGCCGGTCAAAGATCGCAAGACCGATGGGAAGCTGTGCAAAGGTCTTGGTAAGTGTCTGGGTGAAATCGCGCAGCGAGGCTTCGGCGTGAACCAGAGGTGTGATCGGCAAACCGAAAATGATCCTGCCGGCCGGGGCTGTGCAGACGGTAGCTTCTATCCAGTCGATGCATTCAGTTCCGGACTCTAACTTAATGCGCTGTCCGTCCCGGACCGGTCCCGGCGCAAGCCGGGGCAGCGGCCACCCCTGTGCCCCGTCTTCCGAGAGAAGGTCTTCGACACGCAACATGTAATCCAGGTTGCTCCAAAGCAGGGTGCCGTTGGCATGTTCCAGCCAGATGGGAAATGGTGCCCTGGCCACAATATCCCGCAACATCGAAAGCTCTTCTGCAATGGCGCGTTGCGTCATCGGGTCAACGATGGGGAATTTGCCGTCATCTTCCGGCCCGCTCAGACTGAGCCGCGTCAAGCCCCCCCTCCATTCGGCATGAAGGGTCAGGCGGCCGTCCTTTTCCGTCGGGACAGAGTCGATCACAAAGCGACCTTCGCGCTGAAGAGAGGCGATCCTGTCTTCGACTTGCGGAAAGCGCACGGAAAGAAATGACATAAGGCGCTGCCAGGCCGAACCTTGGACGGACGCCGCTGCCAGCATCGAGCGCGCCTCAGGCGACGCATCGATCAATGTTTCGCCATCAAACAGCAGGACGGTACCAGAGGGCGTGTCTGCAAACAAACCCGGTGCAGCGACGGACCGTCTGGGGGACAGCAGGGCCAGTGTTCCAATACCGGCGAAGGCAGCCGCCAGGGCCATCAGGGCAATCGAAAGGGCCATCGCCCAATTAAGCATCATGACGGTACCGCACGCGCAAAAGTTGATTAAGAATACGTTATTCGCGCAAAAGTTAACGGATGGTAAACGAAGGGACTGCTTCAGACCTCGAGGGGCCGATTGTGCCCAAGACCGTCGGTTTCACGAACGACAAGGGCGCTGGCAGGCCACCTCACCTCGACAATCGCCCCGGAACGGTTGGGGTGTTCCGCGCGCGTAAGAAACGGATCTGCCCCGTTCGCAAAACTCAGCTGCGCGCCCGACCGCTCCAACAGGGTCTTCGCGATGAAAAGACCAAGACCCATCCCCTCATAATCCGGGCGCTGTCCCGTTTCCTGCGAGGCGGTTCTGCTGCGCACGAACGGGTCGCCAATACGGCCAAGGACAGAGGCAGGATAGCCCGCGCCGTCATCGATGATGCGCACGGAAATGACGGCATCGGTCCAGGTCGCATCTATCCAGACCTGCGCCCGGGCGAAGTCCACGGCGTTCTGAACCAGGTTGCGCAGACCGTGGATCACTTCGGGCCTCCGCAGGATGGTGGGTTGTCTTTCGCTGCCCGTCACCCCGGGAAAAACATCGAAGGCAACGGATTTTCCGCGTTCCAGATGGGGTTCTGCCGCTTCGCGCAGCACGGCGCCAAGCGGCGCCTGCCGCAGGTGAAGGTCGTCTTTCCCCGCGCGGCCCATCGACCGCAGAATGTCGCGGCACCGGTCCGCCTGGGCGCGGATCAATTCGGCATCTTCGCGCAAATCTGGTCGGTCTGCCAATTCCTCGGCAAGCTCTGTGCTTGCCAGCTTGATGGTCGCAAGCGGCGTTCCCAGTTCGTGCGCCGCCGCTGCAACCACGCCGCCCAGGTCTGTCAGCTTCTGTTCACGGGCCAAAGCCATCTGAGTCGCAAGCAGTGCATCCGACATGCTTCGGATTTCTGTCGCGACGCGCCGGGAATACAGCGCCAGGAACATGATCCCGATCACGATGGACAGCCAGAACCCGTATTCGAAAACTGCGGGCACCTGCAGAACCGACCCGTCAGCAAAGCGCAGCGGCAGGTTGTAGACCCAAACAATGGAAACAAGGGCAATGGCAACGAGGCCAAGCAGGATTGTTGTTCGCAGCTCCAGCGCGCCGGCCGAAATCGTAACAGGTACAAGGATCAGCAGGGCGAAGGGGTTGTTCAGACCCCCGGTCAGGGCCAGCAAGACAGCCAGCTGCGATACATCGAAAAGTAGCGTAAGCATCGCGCCCGCTTCTGAAAGCCGTTTGTTGCCGGGGAACACGAACGATGCAACCAGATTGCCGATGACTGCTACACCGACAACCAGGTAGCAAAACCCAAGCGGAAGCTGCATGCCAACGACCAGATCGGCAACCGTCAGGGCGGCAAGTTGCCCTGCGATGGCCATCCACCGCAAAAGGATAAGTGTCCGCAGGCGAATCCCTTCGCTTCGGGTATCGCGATTCGCTGGACCAATTCCCGAAAGCGTCATAAACCGACCGCACCATGTTCCTGAGGAAGGTTCTTGTTACGCCGCCGCAGGGGCCAGAGCAATCCGGCTGGGTGCCCACGGACAGAAAGGCTTCGGATGACCAAATACACGGCCGTGCTGGCGGGACTTGTTCTGGTTGCAGGATTGGGTCTGACCGGGTGGTATGTTCTGACGCAAGGGTCTGGCGACCGCTTTGCACACTGCCGGCAAAGTCAGGTATCCGGGGGCGCCGGGTCCATCGGCGGGCCGTTCACCCTGACGGATCAGAAGGGGAACACGGTGACGCAGGCCGATGTCATTACCGGGCCAACCCTTCTTTACTTCGGCTATACTTTCTGCCCCGATGTTTGCCCTCTGGACAACGCCAGAAACGCCGAGGCGACCGATATACTGGAAGAGCGCGGTATCGGCGTTACCCCGGTCTTTATCTCGGTTGATCCTGCCCGGGATACACCGGATGTGCTGCAGAGCTATACCGAAAACCTTCATCCCCGCATGATTGGCCTTACGGGAAGCGAAGACCAGATTCGTGCCGCAACCGAAGCCTACAAGGCGTACTTCAGAATTCAACCGGCAAGTGACGAGTTTTATCTGGTTGACCATTCCACATTTACCTACCTTGTTCTGCCTGAAGTCGGCTTTGTGGAATTCTTCCGGCGCGAAGCAACGGCAGATGAAATGGCAGATCGTATCGCCTGCTTCGTCGATGCAGCCTGAGCGCGTTTGACCCGGCGGGGAAGTGGCTTACATCAATGCTGCATAAGGAGAAAGACCGCACAATGGCTGAACCTACCCCTGGTGATCTGGGCGAAGACCGTTCACTTATTCTTGTTGATGATGACGAGTCCTTTGTGAAGCGTCTGGCAAAGGCCATGGAAAAGCGCGGCTTTCTGCCCGAGACCGCAGAGAGTGTTGCCGAAGGCAAAGCAATCGCGCTGTCCCGTCCGCCGGCTTTTGCGGTTGTGGATCTGCGCCTTGAGGATGGCAACGGACTTGATATGGTCGAAGCGCTTCGAGACAAACGTCCCGACTGCAGGATTGTGGTTCTGACCGGCTATGGGGCGATTGCCACGGCGGTGGCCGCGGTAAAGATCGGTGCGATCGACTACCTTTCAAAGCCGGCTGACGCGAATGACATCATGAGCGCGTTGCTTTCGAAAAGTGAATCCATGCCTGCCCCGCCAGACAATCCAATGTCCGCAGATCGTGTCCGCTGGGAACATATTCAGCGCGTCTACGAACTGTGTGACCGCAACGTATCAGAGACCGCGCGCAGGCTGAGCATGCACCGCCGAACCCTTCAGCGCATTCTGGCCAAGCGCAGCCCGAAATAGCTGACGCATAGCGATGTCGGATTCTTTCGGCACAGACGATTTCAAACTTGAAACAGAATTATGATTTGCATAATAGTCCTTCTGTTCGATGGAGGATTAAACATATGGATCTAAATCTTAACAGACTTTCCTTGAAAGAGCTGAAAGACCTGCAGTCTCAGGTGACCAGGGCGATTTCCACTTTTGAGGATCGCAAGAAGAAAGAAGCTCTGTCAGAGCTTGAAGACAAAGCGCGGTCCCTTGGCTTTTCATTGGCTCAATTGACCGGCGCAACGGTCAGTCGCAAGCGCGCGCCTGCAACGGCAAAATATGGCAACCCTGCCAATCCGTCTGATACCTGGTCCGGACGGGGCCGCAAGCCGCGCTGGTTTGAAGCGGCCTTGAATGCCGGAAAGACACCCGAAGATCTTGCGATCTGAAGATCGTCCCCCCTGCCTGAACCACAGCATGAAGACGGCGCCATCCGGGATCAGTGCTGAATTCAGGCAGGGTTAAGCCTTCGACACTGGTCTGGCGATACTCACTCGAACTCAGGCGCAGACCGATGGAACAGTGCCCGTGGCGCAGTTATCGGGTCAAGACCGTTGAAAGCAGTGTTTCGTGACGCGCTACGAATGCTTTTCTTACTTCGACAGGCGGGCGCAGCTGAATAGACAACCCCAGCACAACAGCGGCTTCTGGCCGCCCGAACAAACGGTCGGCCTCGTCTTTGCGAAAACCGGCAATATTGACAGCTTCCATCCAGGCCGAAACCCGGTCAGCCCGCTTGATGGCCGCCTTGATTGGCCCGGGAAGAACTGCAGGCAACCCAAAGCGCAGGTGAACCGCCGCAGCCAACCGTTCGTCCATGGCGCTGTATCCCGGACCGACGGTCGCCTTCACCGGACTGATCATGTCTCCGATCACATATTCCGGGGCATCATGCAGAAGCGCGGCAAGGCACCATTTCAACGGCACCTGCGGATTCATGCGCAGGAACAGCTGTTCGACCAGCAGTGAATGTTCCGCGACCGAATATGGCCAGTCGCCAAATGTCTGGCCGTTCCAGCGCGCGACGAACGCAAGACCATGCGCGATATCCTCGATCTCGATATCCACGGGCGTCGGATCCAGCAGGTCAAGTCTGCGGCCTGACAACATTCTTTGCCACGCGCGTGCTGGACCTTTCGCCATTTCCCCCCCGATTACAGCCCGAATGACGCAGGGACCCTACCCGCCCGGGACACCTTTGGCCAAGCGGGTGCAAAGAAATGCTGAGCCTTCTGCGTTGCCCGGACCCCGGTCGGCTGCTAAGAGCCGTGCAATTGCAGGATATCAGGAGTGACAGGGTGAAAGACTTCATCGTAAAGGACATCGCGCTGGCGGGTTTCGGGCGCAAGGAACTGGTGATTGCCGAAACCGAAATGCCGGGCCTGATGGCCCTGCGTGAGGAATTCGGCGCGGCCCAGCCGCTGAAGGGGGCCCGCATTGCCGGCAGCCTGCACATGACGATCCAGACAGGCGTTCTGATTGAAACCCTTGCTGCGCTTGGGGCCGACGTGCGCTGGGCCTCGTGCAACATCTTCTCGACCCAGGATCATGCGGCAGCAGCCATTGCCGAAGCCGGTGTTCCGGTATTTGCGATCAAGGGCGAAACGCTGGAAGACTATTGGGATTACACCGACCGCATTTTCCAGTTTGGCGGCGAAGGCGGCACCTGCAACATGATCCTGGACGATGGCGGGGATGCCACGCTCTACATCCTGATGGGCGCGCGGGTAGAGGCGGGAGAAACCGATCTGATCGCTGTTCCGACCAGCGATGAAGAGGTGTGCCTGTTCAACCAGATCAGAAAGCGCCTTGCGGCCTCGCCCGGATGGTTCACAAAACAGCGCGACGCGATCCGCGGTGTGTCCGAAGAAACGACCACGGGCGTTCACCGCCTGTATGATCTGCACAAGAAGGGCCTGCTTCCTTTCCCGGCGATCAACGTGAACGATTCGGTGACAAAATCGAAGTTCGACAACAAATACGGCTGCAAGGAATCGCTGGTCGACGGCATCCGTCGCGCGACCGATACGATGATGGCCGGCAAGGTGGCAGTTGTCTGCGGCTATGGCGATGTGGGCAAGGGATCTGCCGCATCGCTGCGCGGGGCAGGTGCCCGCGTGAAGGTGACCGAGATCGACCCGATCTGCGCGCTGCAGGCGGCCATGGACGGATTTGAAGTGGTGGTGCTGGAAGACGTCGTCCATGACGCAGACATCTTCATCACCACCACCGGCAACAAGGACGTCATCCGCCTGGAGCATATCCGCGAGATGAAGGACATGGCCATCGTCGGCAACATTGGCCACTTCGACAATGAAATCCAGGTGGCGGCGCTGCGCAACCACAAGTGGACGAACATCAAGGATCAGGTGGACATGATCCAGATGCCGTCCGGCAGCCGAATCATACTGCTGTCCGAGGGGCGTTTGCTGAACCTTGGCAATGCAACGGGCCATCCGTCCTTCGTGATGTCAGCCAGCTTCACCAACCAGGTGCTGGCCCAGATCGAGCTTTGGACCAAGGGCACCGATTATGCGCCCGGCGTCTATATCCTGCCCAAGCACCTCGACGAAAAGGTGGCGCGTCTGCATCTGAAAAAGATCGGCGTGAAACTGACCGAACTGAAGGCAGATCAGGCCGCCTACATCGGCGTCGCTGTCGAGGGACCGTTCAAGTCGGAACACTATCGCTACTGATCGCTGCCGCGCCCGGTTTTCTCCGGGCGCGGTTGCTGCGGTCTGATCCCGCCCGGGCGTTGGTACCGCCACTGCCTGGTGCGCCAAAATTTGCTTTGTGGCCCAGTACGTTTCGCTTAACCTCGGCCCCGTATCCGCGTCACGCTGCGGTGTGGGGGATAATTGCGACGTATGCCGGCGCGGCATGACGATTGAACAGGAGCGAACGCATGAGCAAAAGAGACGATCTTATTTCGAAATATGCCGAGGATCTTCGCACAAAATGCAAGATCGATCCGGATATGGCGCTGCTGACAAAGGTCACAATCGGCTGCGGCCCGGCCATATACAACGCAGATTCCTCTACCGTGGCTGGAACCGATGCCTCGGAACTTGAAACCATCAAGGCCAACTTTCTGATCAAGAAGCTTGGGCTGGCCGATGGTCCGAAATTGATGGAAGCGATCAATGCCGTCATCGAAACCTACGGCAAGTCCGAACGGAACAAGTATCGCGCGGTCGTCTACTATATGCTTGTGAAGCACTTTGGAAAAGACGGCGCTTACGCCTGATTGCCGTTGAACAAGATCGTCGCCCGTGCGGCAACGTGCGGGTGAAGATCCTTTCCTAAAATTTGCGATTCTTGCCGTTTGCGCGATGCAACCAAGGCCCGTACGTTTCAGTCTTCAGGGCAGGACGCCCGGGACCTTAATCGAACACGTGTGGTGCGAAGGGAGCACGTGGGGTGGATGGAGGGTCCTGTCGGGGTCGGGGCCCTCCATTTTTCATGTGCAAACCAAACGATCCGATGACCGGGGTGCCGATGACGGGATCATCCGTGTTCGTCAGCGTGACCGAGGCCGATCGGCTTGCGCGGACCTTTGCGCGGTCCGAAATCGACGCGTCAGGGACCCACGCCGCCCAGCCGGCAGACGATCCGCCATTCGTCTTCTGTCACGGGCTGCACCGACAGGCGGGTGTTGCGGACCAGAACCATGTCCTCAAGACCCGGCTGCACCTTGCAGTCGTCCAGCGGGACGGGCCGCATCAACGGCCGCAGCGCACGCAACGTCACGCAATCCCAGCGCGGATCATCGGTGCTGCTGCCCGGGGCGCTTTCGCGGATCACTTCAACGATGCCGACAACCGCCTTTCCGATGTTCGAATGATAGAAGAACCCCAGATCCCCGACTTTCATCGCACGCATGTTGTTGCGCGCCTGATAGTTCCGGACACCCTGCCATTCCTCTCCAACCTCGCCCTTCGCCATCTGATCGTGCCACCCCCAGGTGTCAGGCTCAGATTTGAACAGCCAATACGCCATCACCCGATGACCTTTTTCCATTCACGCATATCAACAGACTGGAAAAGCCCTGCCTTTGCATAGGGATCGGCCGCCGCCCATGCCTTGGCCTCGTCCAGCGACGCGACAGACAGAACGATAAGCGATCCGGTCATTGCACCGCTTTCATCCAGAAATGGCCCGGCCATTTCCACCACGCCTGATGTGGCGATATGGGCAAGATGGGCTTCCCTGTTCTCAAGCCGGGTCTGAAGGGCACCGGGCTTGTCCTGGCAGATCAGAGTTACACGCATCTCTCACTCCTGTTTCAGCGGTCTGGAAAGCAAGGCCTCTGCCGCCTCGGGGATGGTCACCCTGCCAGCGATCACGGCGGCTACCATCGACGCGATCGGTGCCTCAAGATCATGCCGCACTGCCAGCTTTGCAACGGCCTGTGCCGTTGCGATGCCTTCGACAGTCACATGCGGGTCAAAATCATTCCCGGCCCCAAGCGCCTGCCCGAACCGGAAGTTCCGGGACTGCGCAGAGGTGCAGGTCAGGACCAGATCCCCAAACCCGGACAGGCCAGCAAGCGTTTCTGCCCGCGCGCCAAGGGCCAGGGCGACCCTGACCATCTCGGCATACCCCCGCGTCATCAGGGCGGCGCGGGCCGAGTCGCCAAAGCCTGCCCCGATCACCACGCCAGCAGCAATCGCAACCACGTTTTTCAGCGCCCCGCCCAGTTCTGCCCCTGTGACATCCGTTGTCCGGTAAAGCCGCAAGGTCCGGGTCGAAAGCTGGCGCTGAAGCGATTCCGCCAGCGTCTCGTCCCCGCAGGCCAGGGTCAGCGCCGTCGGCAAACTGCGGGCGATGTCTGCGGCAAAGCTTGGCCCTGTCAGGACCGCGACCCGCGCCTGCGGGCAAGCGGCCGCAACAACCCCCGAAGGACCCAGTCCCGTCTCCAGATCGACACCCTTGCAGCAGGCAATCAGGACGCGCCCATCCAACGCGGCATGATGATCATGGAGAACGGCCGAAAGCGCCTGCATCGGCAGGGCCAGCAGCACAGGGTCGGCAGGGTGCAGATCATCCATGTTTGGGGTCACCTGCACATGGTCCCCCAAGGACACGCCCGGCAAGCCGGGCATCTCACCGTGCAATGTCGCCGCCGACCGGGACCAAAGCCGCACTTCGGACCCGCTGCGTCCCAGCACAACAGCCAGAGCCGTTCCAAAGGCGCCGCCACCAAGCACGCCGATCATGCCTTTGCCCCCCGCTTGCCAGACCCGATCATTGCAGGGGCCGTCTGATCCAGCGGCCAGCGCGGGCGGGCGGAAAGATCAAGGCCATCGGCGTGGCCGTCGCGATACTGCTCGATCCCCGCCCAGGCGATCATCGCGGCGTTGTCGGTGCACAGCGGCAATGGCGGGGCAACAAAGCGCACCCCGTCCGCGTCGCAGACCCGCATCAAGGCGCTGCGCAGGGCCGAATTGGCCGCAACGCCGCCGGCGACCGCCAGGGCGGGGTTTCCTGGCCGTTCGGCCAGATAAAGGACAAGGGCCCGTCGGGTCTTTTCGGCCAAGACATCCGCGACCGCCGCCTGGAACCCGGCACAAAGATCGCGGCGATCCTGCACGGTCAGGCCGCCTTTTTCCGCCATCAGGGCATCGCGGGCGCGCAACAGTGCGGTCTTGAGACCGGAAAATGAAAGATCACACCCCGGTCTGTCCAGCAGAGGGCGCGGAAAGGCAAAGCGGCGTGGGTCACCGGCCGCCGCTTCCGCCTCAACCGCGGGGCCGCCCGGTTGTGGCAGACCCAGAAGCTTGGCGGTCTTGTCAAAGGCCTCGCCCGCGGCATCGTCAATCGTGCCGCCCAGCCTGCGGAATGCCTGCGGCCCGGTGACAATCAGGAACTGGCAATGGCCGCCCGAGACCAGAAGCATAAGGTAGGGAAACGGCAATCCGTCAGTCAGGCGCGGGGTCAGGGCGTGGCCCGCCAGATGGTTGACCCCGACAAGCGGCAATCCTGTTGCCGCAGACAGCCCCTTGGCGCACATGACGCCAGACAGCACGCCGCCGATCAGTCCCGGTCCCGCAGTTACCGCGACGGCATCCAGATCAGCAAGGGCAAGCCTGGCTTCGGCCAAAGCCTGTTCCACACACAGGTCCAGCCGTTCCGCATGCGCGCGCGCGGCAAGTTCCGGCACAACCCCGCCGAAGGGCGCGTGAAGGGCCGTCTGTGACTGGACGACAGAGCACAGGATTTCAGGCAGCATGCCGGGGCTATGTCGTACGATTGCGGCGGCAGTATCATCGCAACTGCTTTCCAGTCCAAGAAAGGTCAGGGTGCCGTGCATCGTCTGCCGATTGCCAGAGTGATCCCGCGCAGGTAACACCGCAGGCATGGCCAGACAATCCCGGCAGGTCCAGATGCCCACGATTCTACTGACCCGGCCGACGCAGGCGTCAGACCGCTTTGCCCTGTCGCTGCGCGACAGGTTCGGCCCAGAGATTCGCATTGTTGTGTCGCCGCTGCTGTCCCCGCTTTTGCTGGGACCACCCCTTCCCGCAGGGGTGTTCCGGGCGCTGGTCTTCACGTCGGAAACCGGTGTTGCCGGGTTTCGGCAAGTCTCCGCCGACACGGGCCTTCCCGCCTGGTGCGTGGGCCACAGAACCGCCGCTGCCGCGCGGGACGCAGGCTTTGAAACCATGTCGGCCAACGGGGATCTGGATGCGCTGGTCGAGGGGATTCGAAATCTTCGCCTGACCGGACCCCTCCTTTACGCCAGGGGCAGAGACACTGCGGGAAATCTGGCAGAACGCCTTCTTTCATTGAACATCCCCGTTACCGAGTTGGTGGTTTATGAACAGCAGGCCACGCCGCTGACGCCCTTGGCTGCAGCGCTTCTTGCCGAAGAGCACCCTGTCCTTGCGCCCCTGTTTTCCCCCCGCACGGCAGCCTTGTTTTGCGCCGAACCGCCCGTTCAGCAGCGTCATGCGCCGCTGATGATTGCCGCTCTCAGCCCGGCCATTGCGGCCGCGAGCAGCGCTGCACAGGCAAAACAGACGGTTTGCGCCGCCCGTCCGGATGCGGCGGCCATGCTGGATGCAATCGCAAGTCTTCTTGCCACAGCCACGCAGCCTTGATGCCCGGCTGTCGCAAGGCGTAAGGTTCAAATGAAGTTCAGGCCTGAAGGCCGGTCAGCCAACAAGGAAACCGCAATGCCAGCCGACGACAAGCGTTCCAAAGATGACACCCTAGCCGAAAGCGCGCGGGCGGAAGACATCGCAGACGCCGAACTGGTCTCGGACGCTCTGGCAGACGGCCCGACCGAAACGGCACTTCCACCCCCCGCCCGCCGCCGAGGGGGCGGAGCCTTTCTTGGCACCGTTTTGGGTGGCATTCTTGCGGCAGGCGCAGGCTTTGGGCTGGCCCGGGTGGTTCCTGGCGGCTGGCCGGTTCAGGGCAACTCTGCGCTCGAGGCGCAGATCAAGGCGCAGGAGGACAGCCTTGCAGGGCTGAAGGCGCAGCTGTCCGATCTGGCAGCGCGTCCTGTACAGGATTCGACCGAAGAGATTGCCGCGCTGAAATCGGAACTGCAAAAGATGATCGCCGACTCAGCCGACTCAGCTGCCGTAGTTGATCCGGCACCGATGATCGCCGAGGCGACAGGGGAGATTCAGGCATCGATCGCGGCGCTCGACGGCCGCCTGACCGAGATAGAGAAACGTCCCGTCGGCTTCGCGGGCGCGGGCGTATCCTCGGCCGCGATCGCGGCTTATGACCGCCAGCTGCAAGACCTGCGCGCCCAGATTGCTGCCCAAGAGGGTCAGGGCAGCGACATTGCCGCCCAGATCGAAGCCGTTGCTGCCGATGCAAAAGCACAGCTTGCGTCTGCGGCGCAGGACGCAGAGCGGATGAAGGCCGAGGCTGCGGCCGCCGTGCAGACAGCCACCACCGGCGCGGCGATGGGCCGGATCCGGGCCGCCATTGAAGCAGGCGGGCCCTATGCCGGTGCCGTTGCCGATCTGATGGCTTTGGGGATGCTGATTCCGCCGGATATCGCGGGCCTTGCCGAAACCGGTGTCCCGACCCTGACAGACCTGCAGCGCAGCTTCCCAGCCGTTGCCCGCGATGCGCTGTCCGCAGCCCTGCGGGCGCAGACACCCACCGGTTGGGGCGACAGACTCACCGCCTTCCTGCGCACCCAGACCGGCGCAAGATCGCTGTCCCCGCGTGACGGCACAGATCCGGATGCCGTCCTGTCCCGCGCCGAAGGCCTGCTGGCAGATGGCGATATTGCAGCCACCCTTGCCGAACTTGGCACCTTGCCGGCTGCTGCGAAAGACGTTCTGGCGCCCTGGGTTACAGAGGCGGAGTCCCGGCAAAAGGCGGTTGCCGCCCTGTCGGCGCTGTCAGCCGCCGCTGCGGAATAGGGAAGAATGCCATGATCTGGTC
>Ga0114977_10000996_pt1 | contig 18671 bp, 14 predicted proteins | sample S_130805_MF_Meta_FD_87026 | JGI IMG/M metagenome (GOLD analysis project Ga0114977, IMG submission 87026) | Freshwater microbial communities from Lake Simoncouche, Canada to study carbon cycling - S_130805_MF_MetaG | ecosystem: Environmental > Aquatic > Freshwater > Lake | place: Lake...
ATTGGCATTTGTGGCGGAGGCGAAAATTGATGGGCTTTCATTTTCAGCAAGATATGAAGATGGAATTTTTGTGCAAGGCTCAACACGCGGTGACGGATCAGTTGGCGAGGATATAACTGAAAATTTGAAGGTGGTGCGGGGTTTTCCGCTTAAATTAAAGGACAATAGTCATCCTGAGCAAAGCGAAGGATCTACTGCAACACAAACAAACGGATCCTTCACTGGCGTTCAGGATGACACAGCTTTACCAAAAATCCTCGAAGTGCGCGGTGAAGTTTATATGTCGCACGAGGAGTTTAAGAAATTAAACGCACAGCAAGAAAAAAAAGGCGAGAAACTTTTTGCCAATCCACGCAATGCAGCGGCGGGATCGCTGCGCCAGCTGGATCCTAAGATTACTGCATCGCGTAACTTAAATTATTTTGTATATGGCTGGGGTGAGTTTGATAAGCTGCAAGAGTGGAAGGGCGATGCCCAGAAATATACGCAGCAAAATATTACCGAATATTTATTAGACCTTGGCTTTTGCATAAATAGGGATAGTAAAATTAAAGAGATTTGGAATTTACCAAAAAATTCCGATGAGTTATATGAATTCTATGAAGTTGTACAGCGCAAGAGAAGCACTCTCGATTACGATATAGACGGCGTGGTTTATAAGGTTAACCGGCTGGATTATCAGGAAAGGCTGGGCGCAATCAGCCGCAGCCCACGCTGGGCTATAGCACATAAATTTCCAGCCGAGCAGGCAATAACCTTGCTTGAGAAAATCACCGTGCAGGTTGGCAGAACCGGAGCGCTCACGCCAGTTGCAAGCCTTAGGCCAATTAATGTGGGCGGGGTTATGGTATCACGCGCCACGCTGCATAATGAAGATGAAATTGCGCGTAAAGATATACGCGAGGGTGATACGGTAACTTTGCAAAGGGCAGGGGATGTTATACCACAAATATTATCTGTGGATTTGTCTTTGCGCCCTAAAAATTCACAAGTTTTTGTATTCCCAACCCATTGCCCAATTTGCGGCAGCTTGGCAGTGCGTGAGGAAGATGAAGCGGTGCGCCGTTGCACCGGCGGCCTCACCTGCGGCGCACAGGGCGTGGAGCGCCTCGAGCATTTTGTCTCGCGCGATGCATTTGATATAGAAGGGCTTGGTGAAAAGCAAATTGAGGCATTCTGGGATGAGGGCATTATAAAAAGCCCGGTGGATATATTTAAGCTAGAGCGCGTGAATAGTGAGCCGTTGATCGTGGATCATAAGGATGGTTCACGTCCAATGATACACGCCTCACTATCTTCCAGGGAAGGATGGGGCAAGAAATCAGCAGAAAATTTATTCAATGCAATAAATGCGCGCCGTAAAATCAGGCTAGACAGGTTTATTTATGCCCTGGGCATAAGGCATGTAGGGCAGGGCACAGCAAGACTTTTGGCGCTTAACTATGGTTCATTTGTGAACTGGTATGGCGCAATGGTAAATCCCAACCTCTCCCAGGGGGAGGGGGAATCGCTCCTATCCATAAATGGTATTGGTGAGAAAGTTGCAACAAGCATCCTTGATTTCTTCCGTGAGCCACACAACCTAAAAACTTTAAATGAACTATCTACAATTATAGAAATTGAAGATATGGAAAAAGTGGCAGCAGGCTCTCCTGTTTCAGGAAAAACTATCGTGTTTACAGGTACGCTAGTTAAAATGACCAGGCAGGAAGCAAAAGCCAAGGCAGAAAGTTTGGGGGCAAAAGTTGCCGGTTCCATATCCGCAAAAACTGATATTTTAGTTGCCGGCGAGGATGCAGGTTCAAAATTAAAAAAAGCCACAGAGCTTGGTGTGAAGATTATTAGCGAAGATGAGTGGCTCAGGTTGGTTGGCTAATTTTCTACCAATTAATTAGCTTGCCACATGGTGAGCAATTTGGTGTAAAGCCTCATCTCCCAGAAATACAACAAACATTGAGATTGCAGTGCCAATACTACCAATAACCATACCGATTATAATGGTTATGCCGTCCTTGCTAAGAAGGCCTAGCGACATTATTGAAATTCCAATCGCTGGAACCATGTGCGTTAGAGGTAGTGGTATAATTATACAAATCGCAAAAATAAATGTAAACATACCTATTATCCTCTCGCCCGTACGAGATGAGGCAAAAGAAAGACGCGGTTTAAGGTGTTTCTCAATTTTTTTTAAAAAGGGTGCAGCTTTTTCAATTACCGTAGCAAGAGTTGTGCGCTTTATTGATTTATTACCAATCCAGCCGGGTAACCATGGATAACTTAGTCCCATAATCATTTGTATTGAAAACAGCAACAACGGTATTGCAGGCAGGGAAGTTAATCCTGGTGGAAGTGGAATTGGCAGAGAAATCGGGATAGCGAAAATAAGCATCAACAAGCCAAACCCGCGCTCTTTTAAGGAAGTATTCAAGTCTGAGAATGAGATCTTGTCCGCTTTATGGTTTTTCACTACGTCTTGTAATGTATCAGAAGCCGCTAAATTTTTATTTGTTTGATTCATCAGGTGAATTTAATGGAAATGTATTAAATAAAAATTAATATTTCAGGATTTTTTATCATTTTCAGGATTTATAACAATAATTTGTGGATGTTCTTTCTTCTCTTCCTCTTCGCCGCCGTGTAGACCATCTTTAAATGCCTTTAAGCCTTTTGCGATATCCTGCATTGCGTTTGGAAGTTTTCCAGTGCCAAATACAACAAACACAACGGCTAACAATAATAATAATTTCCAAATTCCGAAACCCATATTTATCCCCTTTTTAGTGTGGCTAGCATTCTGCATAGAGAGAAAAGTAAGCTAAATCTTTACATTGATTGCTACTTTCTTGAACCAGATAGCAATTACTCTATTCCTAAACCACAGGAAGCTCAAGCCCATTTTGCAAACAGGCAGCTTTGAGTGTGTTGTTTAGAAGGCAGGCAATTGTCATTGGCCCCACTCCACCTGGTACTGGTGTTATAGCCCCAGCAATTTTTGAAACTTCTTCAAAACACACATCACCTAAGAGTTTATAAGTACCATCTGATAATTGCACCCGGTTTATACCCACGTCAATAACCACAGCCCCAGGCTTTATCCATTCACCACGTACTATTTCCTGAACCCCTACAGCTGAAACTACAATATCTGCAGGCCTGCACTCAGCAGCAAGGTTTGCTGTGCGCGAGTGTGCTATTGTAACAGTGCAATTCTCGCGTAGCAACAACTGCGCCATTGGTTTGCCAACGATATTTGAACGCCCAATCACAACTGCGTGCTTGCCGCTAAGGTTAGGCATGGCATCTTTTAACAGCATCATGCAGCCTGAAGGTGTGCATGGCGCCATTCCATCAATCTGGCCGGTTGATAGCTTGCCAACGTTTATAACGTGAAAGCCATCCACATCTTTTTCTGGACTAATTGCATTGATTATTTCCCGCTCATCAATAGTTTTTGGCAGAGGCAATTGTACCAATATTCCGTTGACGTTCTTATCTTTATTCAGCTCATCAATTTTGCTTATAAGCTCTGCTTGGGAAACACTTGGTGGCATTTTGAATTCATAGGAATTCATACCAGCTTCTAAAGTTTGCTTGCCTTTATTGCGAACATAAACCTGGCTTGCAGGGTCTTCACCCACCAAAATAACTGCAAGGCCTGGTGTTACACCATGCTTATCTTTTAGTATGGCCACACAGGCTGCAATTCTTTTTCTGAGGTTTTCAGCGAAGGCTTTTCCATCGATTATTTTTGCGTTAGTCATGTTGCTCCATGTTGTTCTAAATAAGCTAGAGATTCATCCTGAACCCTACCCCCTACTTCCCAAACCCTGTCACACCTTGAGTTGTTGAATATTCAAAATGGAATTCCTGACCGGGATAAACTACTTTTTGTGCGCTGTGGCAGGCAGTTGCGCTTTCCGCAAAACCGCTCAATATTAGCTTAAGTTTATTTGGATAAGTTATAATATCACCAACCGCGAAAATTCCTGATTGGCTAGTTTGCATAGTTAGCGGATCAACTTGTATGTGGCTGTTATCAAGGTTAAGGCCGAAATCGAGAATCGGGCCAAGTTCCATTGAAAGGCCGAAGAATGGTAATAAAACATCAGCCTCAAGATCTCGCGCTTCACCATCTAGGGTTTTAACAACTACCTTTTCCAACTGGTTGCCTTTGCCGGAAATGCTATCCAGTTGATAAGGTATTACTAATTCAATTTTACCTTCTTTAGCCAGTTTGTTTAATTTATCCTGACTATCAGGAGCGCACCGGAATTTAGGCCTTCTATGCACAACATATAATTTTTCGGCAATATCAGCTAGCGAGAGAGCCCAATCAACAGCAGAATCCCCTCCGCCGGCGATGACAATTTTTTTACCCCTAAAATCTTCTTTTCTTTTTACCATATAAAATACGCTGGAACCCTCGAACCCTTCAATTCCATCAAGCGGTGGTCGGTTCGGGCCAAAAGCACCGCAGCCAGCAGCAATTATTATTGCCTTGCAGGAAATTATTTTACCAGAAGATGTGGTAACTTCCCATCCTTCAGTTGTTTTCTTTATTGCGGACGCACTTTGCCCAAGGTGATAAACCGGATTAAATGGCGCGGCTTGTTTCTCTAAATTTTTGATTAAATCTTCTGCGGAAATTTGCGGGTGGGCAGGTATATCATAGATTGGTTTTTCGGGATATAATGCCATGCATTGCCCGCCGATAAAATCCAGTGTATCAATCACATGGCAGCGCATTTTCAGCATACCAGCTTCAAAAATCGCGAACAGGCCAACTGGCCCTGCACCAATTATCACTATGTCTGTAGAATCAGTATTTGACATACACCTTATTTAGTTTGTAGTTTGTATTTAGTGGTCTGTAGTTATATTTTATTTTGAAAGGACTATAAACTACAAACTATTAACTATCAACTGCAAACCACGAACCACCCTTATGGCACGCAAAAAGAAAGCATATACCTGGGAGAAGAGTTATCCAAAAGGAAGTCAATGGGAGGTTGAAATAAAACCACGTCCCATATACCATTTTTTGGATAATAGTGCGGAGATTTACCCAAATAATGATTGCCTTGAATTTGAAGGGCTGAAATTAACATATTCGCAAGTTGCTATGTTTGTTAACCGGGTGGCGCAAGGTTTGCAGGAATCTGGAGTTGTGAAGGGAACAAGGGTGGGGATTTTTATGCCCAACTGCCCTTATTTTGTAATTAGTTATTACGCGATATTAAAAGCTGGCGGAATTGTAGTTAACTACAACCCCTTATATGCAATTAATGAATTGGTTAGGCAGGTTAAAGATTCCGGCACCAGCATTTTAATAACACTTGATAACACGATGCTTTATGAAAAAGCATCGAACTTACTGCGCTCCACATCCCTTGAAAAAGTGATTATCGGTTGTATTGCCGATATGCTGCCATTTCCAAAAAATAAACTACTGCAATGGTTTAGGCGTGACCAAATAGCCTCGGTGCATTATGGAAAGATAAATATCGCGCTGGAATCTTTTTTAGACCTTCCTGGTGAAGTTAACTATGTTCCAATAAAACCGGAAACTGATATTGCAGTGCTGCAATATACTGGCGGAACCACCGGAACCCCAAAGGGTGCAATGCTCACACATGCAAATGTTTATTCAAACGCAATGCAATGCAGTATCTGGTTCTCCGGCCTTGAAGCTGGAAAGGAGCGGATGATGGCTGTTCTGCCATTTTTCCATGTGTTTGCAATGACAGCAATTATGAACCTTTCTATTTTAAGTGGTTTTGAAATTATCTTGATGCCCAAATTTTCTCTCAAGAATTTGCTCAGGGATATTGATAAGAAAAAACCAACCATATTGCTTGGTGTGCCAACTTTATTTTCGGCTATAAATAATTTTCCCAAGTTAAAGAATTATGACCTTAGCTCGCTCAAAGCTTCTATTTCAGGCGGTGCAAGCTTACCACTTGAGATAAAAACTAAATTTGAGGAGCTTTCTAATTGTATAGTGATTGAAGGTTATGGACTATCTGAAAGCTCCCCCGTTGTTTGTTCAAATCCATTAAATGGTGAAAACCGTGCCGGCTCAATAGGCCTGCCAATACCCGGCACAATTGTTGAAATAAGGGAGCCTGAGGGCAGCAAGAAGTTAGTAAAAAATGGTAATATAGGTGAGTTATGTGTCACCGGGCCTCAGGTTATGCTGGGCTATTGGAATAATGAAAAAGAAACCAAGAATGTCCTTAAAGCCGGAAGGTTACACACTGGCGACCTTGGATATATGGATGAAGATGGCTATATTTATATAGTCGACAGGATTAAAGATTTGATAATTGTCTCTGGCTTTAATGTTTATCCGCGTGAGATTGAAGAGCTGCTTTATAAGCATGTGCATATTGAAGAGGCAGCTGTAATTGGCCTTCCTGATAAGCATAAGGGCGAGCGGATAAAAGCATTTATCAAGCTAAAAGCCGGCAAAAAAATGGAAGCAAAGGAAGTGCGGGAATATTTAGAAGGCAGGCTTGCTAAATATAAACTGCCAGATGAGGTGGAATTTATCGAAAGTGTGCCCAAAACCATTATCGGCAAAGTTGCAAAAAGAGAGCTGAAGGAAAAAAAGTGATCTCATAAATTGGAAAATTTCTCAAGTGTTACAACTTTATTTGTATTCATATTATGTTATATTAGTCGCCAAATTACATATGAATCCATAAGATTAAGGACATTATATTATGGCAGAACCACAAACTACTTCAGTTAGTCCCAAAACACCAGATAATGTCATAGAAATAATACAGCCCACTGAAAAACCTAGAACTAACTTATTTGGTGATGTAGAGCTCACATTAAATCGCATGGAAATAAAATCTCCATCTGTTTCTGATGCGTCAAAAGATCCATCTAAGCAAATGAGGTACTTAAATTATATTTACGTAAGAAAAAATATTGATGATGGGAAAAGAACATTTGGCATAGTATTGCAGGGCAAAGCTGTTGATGAGTCTGGCAATAAAACAAATGAACTTGTTACAGCCTTGGATAAAATTAATGGTATATTTAAAGCAAATAAAGTTAATGATTTTGTCGGAAAGGATGTGGGTATAGAGTATAATAATAGTAGGCAGGTTACTGTTAATTACGAAACTTCTAAGGAGCATCTGAAAGATATTCTTAGGCTTACAGGAAGAATAAAACGCAGCTTTCTTCCGGCTGAGGTGCTAGAATTTACTCACGCTTTACCACCAAAAAGCACCGCAGAAATTCAAATTATGAGTAGCCCAAAGCCTTTTTTAGATCGAATAAAAGCAGGTGTTGATTATGCAAGAGGGATTAAATAGATATAAAAGTCTTGCATCACTTGTTGCCCAACTCCCCAAGTAATATCAAAATAATAAGGCAATTCGCTGTCCAATTGCTATTAGTTACCCATAGTTTCAATTTATAAGAGTTATAAAACTAATTTCCCTTGTAAAAGAACGTGGTTTAGGTAATATGATAAGAATATCGAATATTAGAATCAAGAATCAAAAAATGAATTTCTTTTTGTTCTAATTTTCTTGGTTCTAGATTCTTGAAAGCTAACACGTAGTTAGGTAGCATTTATGGATAAGGCCGTTATAGCAGCTTATGTTCGTTCCCCTTTCACTCCAGCATTTAAGGGAGAGATGGCGGGGGTAAGGCCAGATGAAATGGCAGCGCAGGTTATCCGCGCCCTTGTTGAAAAAACCAAAATCAACCCTGAAGATATTGAAGATTTAATACTTGGCTGCGCCTTCCCAGAAGGTGAGCAGGGTCTGAACGTTGCGCGTCTGGTTTGTTTTCTGGCAAAGCTTCCCATAACAGTTGCAGCGCAAACTGTTAACCGTTTTTGCGGCTCTTCAATGCAGGCAATCCATATTGCCGCTGCGAATATTATGTCGGGAGCAGGTGAAGTTTACATTGCCGCTGGCGTTGAATCTGTGACACGCATACCTATGGGAGGCTTTAACCCACTGCCGCACCCGGGGCTTTTTGAATCGTACCCACAGGCATATGAGAGCATGGGAATCACAGCAGAAAACCTGGCGAATAAATATAAAATTAAGCGCGAGGCGCAGGATGAATTTGCGCTTGCCAGCCATCAAAAAGCAGTTCGTGCTATAGAGAAAGGTTTCTATTCAGACGAAATTGTGCCGATTATTGACGGCAAAAAAACAATTGAAAAAGATGGCTGCGTGCGTTTCGATGCAAGCCTAGATGGGCTAGCCGCATTAAAACCTGCATTTGATTCAAAAGGCAGCGTAACTGCCGGAACATCATCGCCGCTAACGGATGGAGCTTCTGCCGTTTTGGTTTGCTCTGAAAAATATGCTGATAAACATGGCCTGACTAAACTTGCCAAAATCCGCAGTTTTGCTGTTTCTGGCTGCGCCCCTGAAATTATGGGTATTGGACCTGTGGGGGCTGTAAGAAAAGCGCTAGCAAAAGCAGAGCTGCAACTTTCCGATATTGATATTATTGAGCTTAACGAGGCATTTGCTGCGCAATCAATGTCTGTAATCCAGGAGCTTGGAATTGATATGAACAAGCTTAATATAGATGGTGGTGCAATTGCTATCGGCCATCCGCTAGGCGCATCGGGTGCAAGAATTACAGGCAAAGCAGCGCTGCTTTTAAAGCGTAACCGCCAGCGTTATGCGCTTGCAACCATGTGCATTGGTGGCGGGCAGGGGATTGCAACTGTTTTGGAAGCGGCTTTTTAATATACCCTCTCCCAGGGGGAGAGGTGAAGTATAAATACTTAAGGGGCACAAAATGGGTTCAGAAATTAAAAAAGTTGCGGTAATTGGCTCTGGCGTTATGGGTAGTGGAATTGCAGCACACATTGCCAATAGTGGAACGCAGGTGGTTTTGCTGGATATTGTCCCAAAAGATGCAGGAGCAGATAGGAGCAAGCTGGCTACGAGTGCATTGGAGCGTATGCTAAAAGCAGACCCAGCGCCGCTCACCCATAAAAGAAAAGCTAAATTAATTACCACCGGAAATTTGGAAGATGACCTGGAGCTGCTTAGTGATGCAGACTGGATTATTGAGGTTGTACTTGAGAATCTTGATATTAAACGAGACCTATATAAAAAGATTGCCGGTGTTAGGAAGCCAAAATCAATAGTCTCATCTAACACGTCAACAATCCCTCTTAAGCATTTGATAGAAGGGCTATCTGAAGAGTTCCACAAGCATTTTATAATAACGCATTTCTTTAACCCGCCACGTTATATGCGCCTGCTTGAGCTGGTGGTTGAGGAAGAAACTGATAAAGGCGCGGCAGAAGTTATCCGTGAATTTTGCGATGTTAGGCTTGGTAAGGGAGTAGTTCAATGTAACGATACTCCTGGCTTTATTGCCAACCGTATCGGCTGTTTTTGGATGACTGCGGGTGTGCTTGAGGCCATGCGCCTTGGCATATCCGTTGAAGAAGCAGATTTGGTGATGGGTAAGCCCCTTGGAATCCCAAAAACAGGGGTGTTTGGGCTGCTCGATTTAATTGGTATAGATTTAATGCCGCTGATTACATCTGAACTAACTAAAACCCTGCCATCTAGCGATGAATTCATAAAAATTTATAATCAGCCGGAATTAATCAAAAAAATGATTGCTGATGGCTATACCGGACGCAAAGGCAAGGGCGGTTTTTATCGCTTAAATACTGAGGGCGGTAAGAAAAATAAGGAAGTTAAGAACCTGAAAACAGGTGATTATTTACCAGCTTCAAAACCAACCTTGGCAAGTGTGGACGCTGCAAAAGGCGGTCTTATAAAATTAGTTACCCACGAGGATATTGGCGGGCAATATGCACGCAGCGTTCTGGTGCAAACCCTTGCCTATGCGGCATCTTTAGTGCCTGAAATTGCCAGTGAAATTACATCTGTTGATGAAGCAATGCGCCTTGGTTATAACTGGAAATATGGGCCTTTTGAGTTGATTGACAGGCTTGGTGATGGTGAAATTTCTGGCGCAAAATGGCTGGCAGATGAGCTAAAAAATTTGGGCAAACCAGTTCCAGATATTTTAACAAAAGCGGGCAATGGCAAGTTATATAAAACAGAATCAGATAAAAAATTATTCTTTAATATCAATGGTAAATACGATGAAATTAAAGTTGAATCTGATGGTTGGATGCTGGCTGACAAAAAACTCGGCAAAAAACCGGTTTTGAAAAATCCATCCGCCAGTCTGTGGGATATTGGTGATGGGATTTTATGTTTGGAATATACATCAAAAATGAACAGCGTAGACCCTCTAATTCTCGAGATGATGCAAAAATCAATCGAGCTGGTTAAAAAGGATTTCAAGGGCTTAGTTATTGGTAATGATTCTGATAATTTTTGTGTTGGTGCAAATATCGGTATCCTACTTTTCGCATCGAATGTTGCTGCATGGAAGCAGATACGCGAGATTATAAAACAGGGGCAGGATGCTTATATGGCGCTTAAATTCGCACCTTTCCCTGTAGTTACAGCGGTTAGTGGCATGGCCCTTGGCGGCGGCTGCGAAATTTTGATGCATTCTGATGCGGTGCAGGCGCATGTTGAAACATATACCGGCCTTGTTGAAGTTGGCGTTGGCATAGTGCCTGGCTGGGGTGGCTGTAAGGAAATGATAATCCGCCATATGGAATCCGAATCGCTACGGGGCTTATCAGCAGCAAAAAAAGGCGGCATGTTTGCCTTAGCATTAAAACAAGCTGTAACTGGTGATGGTGCAGCCTCGCTTTATCACCCGATTAAAACAATGAATGCAATGCCTGCAATATCAAAGGCGTTTGAAAATATTGCGATGGCAAAAGTTGCAAAATCAGCTGAAGAAGCACTCGATATGATGGTGCTGTTAGGGCGTGATGGAATCACCATGAACCGCAGGCGCTTAATGGCAGATGCGAAGAAGAAATGCCTCGAGCTTTCAAATGGTTACAAAGCACCTTTAATGAAGAAGGTTAGCTTGCCCGGCAAAACCGCAAAAGTTGCACTGGAGATGGCTATAAATGGATTTGTAAAAAGTGGCAAGGCAACCCCTTACGATGACGTTGTATCTAAAGGCGTTGCAACAGTTCTCTCCGGCGGGAACACCGATATAACCAAGCAGCTCAGTGAGCAGGATCTGCTCGATTTGGAACTGGATGTGTTCATGGATTTGATAAAAAATAAAGGCACTATAGACAGGATCGAGCATATGCTGGAAACAGGTAAGCCGCTGAGGAATTAGAAGGAATACTTAAGAAGTAATAAACTGTATATTAAATACTTTTATGTGTGAGTTATAGGGTTATTTAGTAAAACAAGGAAACGGTCATGGTAAGAGTATTAAAAAAGGCTCAAATAAAATTTTACAAACATCAGGTCTAACGGACTGTATTGCAATACTAATTTATGATGATAAAAAATGTTATATGATTCATAGTGATGCTAATAATGCAGGCGGGGTTGGAGGAATTACTTTAGAAAAAGGACTCAAACGACAGGGTTTATCGAGCGATGAGTGTTATACAATTGGTTTAATTGGTGGGCAGTCAGATAAAGCCTTGCAACATAAATTAGAACAAGTACGCAAAACACTGCCTAATTTAGAAGTTGTTTTTAAAAAATCTAGAGTTAATTATGCTTATTTATTGGGAGATAGGCAGATGTTTTGCTCAAAAAGAGAATTATGTGAAGGTCTTGGAGTTGAGAAGGTTAATATTATTTTAGGCCCTCAACCTGGACTGAGCCGCTGAGGAATTAAAGTGGATTTAAGATGTTAGATTTAAGATATAAGATTTTAAAGTGAATAAAATCTAAGATTCTTTAAATCATAAATCTAAAATCATAAATCTTAAATTATTGATTAGGTAGAGATAAAATTATGCCACAATACCATGCCCCGATACGTGATTTTGATTTCATATTAAAAGAGCTGCTTGAAGTTGAAAAATATAAGCATCTCAAAGGCTTTGGCGAGATTGATGATAATTTGATTAACTCGCTTCTGGTTGAGGGTGCAAAATTATGTGAGGAAGTTTTATTCCCGCTTAACCAGGTTGGTGATAAGGTTGGCTTGAAATTTGATAATGGCAAAGTGACTATGCCGGCAGGTTTCAAGGAGGCGTATCAAACCTACATCAGCGCGGGCTGGACTGGCTTTACCTGCGATACAGAATATGGCGGGCAGGGTCTTCCTGAAGTGCTCAACATGCCAATTATCGAGATGATTTGCTCGGCAAATCTATCATTTGGGCTAACCCCGGGCTTAACGCATGGAGCATATAATGCAATTGCGCTGCATGCAACAGATGAACTTAAAAAGAAATTCCTGCCAAATATGGTTAGTGGCTCATGGTCTGGAGTGATGTGCCTGACCGAACCACAATGCGGCACAGACCTTGGCCTCATCCGCACCAATGCAGTAAAATCTGGTGATACTTATAAAATAAGCGGTTCAAAGATTTTTATATCTGCTGGCGAGCATGATTTAACTGAAAATATTATTCATCTGGTATTGGCAAGGCTGCCTGATGCACCAGCTGGAGTGAAGGGAATTAGCCTGTTTATTGTTCCAAAAATTCTTGTTAAGGATGATGGCTCGCTCGGCGCGGCTAATAAGGTTGCCTGTGGTTCAATTGAACATAAAATGGGTATACATGCCTCACCAACATGCGTGATGAATTATGATGGCGCAGAAGGTTATTTGGTGGGAGAGCCGCACAAGGGGCTCCGCGCTATGTTCACAATGATGAATGAGGCGCGGGTTTATGTTGGTATTCAGGGGCTTGGCCTTGCTGAAGTTTCATACCAGAATGCAAGTAGCTATGCCAAAGAACGCCTGCAGATGCGTAGCCTTAAGGGTGCAAAATATCCTGAAAAACCGGCTGACCCATTAGTTGTTCACCCTGATGTACGTCGCATGCTGCTCACCATGCGTAGTTTCACCGAAGGCGGGCGCGCGCTTTCATTGTTGATGGCTTTAAAAATGGACATAGCTAAACGCGCAGAAACTGAACAAGAGCGTGAAGAAGCGGATGAATTCATTCAGGTTGTGACTCCTATTTTGAAGGCTTATTTTACAGATATGGGACATGAGACCACTAATCTTGGAATGCAGATTTTTGGCGGCCACGGCTATATTCAGGAATATGGAATGGAGCAATATGCGCGTGATGCACGAATTACGCAAATTTATGAGGGCGCAAATGGTATTCAGGCGCTTGATTTAGTGGGGCGTAAATTGCCCAAAAGCGCAGGTAAATACCTAAGGCGCGTGTTCCATCCGGCAACTGAATTTGTGGCTAGCCATAAGGATAATAAGGCGATGTCTGAATTTACCAAGCCGCTGCATCAGGCAATAGGTAGCGCGCAAAATGCCTCGCTGTGGATTGCGGCAAACGGCATGGGTAACCCTGAGGAAGCAGCAGCTGGTTCGGTGGAGTACTTAAGGCTTATGGCGCTGATGATTTTTGGCTATATGTGGGCAATGATGGCAGAGGTTGCGATTCGCAAGCTTGAGTCAAACCCGGCTGATAAAGAATTTTATGAGAATAAACTGCATATGGCGCGTTTTTATATGACCAAAATTTTGCCATACCATTATGGTCTGCTGGCATCGATTGTAAATGGCTCTAAAACCACAATGGCCATGGCAGATGAGGCGGTTTAGTTGATAGTTAGTGGTTGTTGGTGTGTAGAGCTTATTATTAATTTGTAACCTTAAAATAACGAACTACATAAACCAAAAACTACTAACCAAAAACTACTAACTAAGAACTATTTTATGCTCGCCAAACCATTCACATTCCTACTTGTTTTCCTGCTTACAATAATAAACTTTATTATTTTGCTGGTGCCGGTTTCATTGCTTCTTTTTCCGATCTTTTTATTTTTCAAATCAGTTTTTATGCAAGTTGGCTTTAAACTTTTTTTCTTTGTTGTTTCAAGGATAAGCGGCGCGATAATTTTATACATAATACTAGATACAATTTTTGGTTTCACAATGCGTGCAATGCGAAAAGGTTGCATACCAATAGAAAAAGCCTCAGTCCTGCAGGGGCATGAGGATATGATGGAGGCATTTGAATGGCTAAAAAATAAATTCCAGATAAAGAATGTGAAATTATATATAGACCAGAATTTTAATGTTGCTAATGCATATGCGATTGGCAGTTTTTCTGAAAGCACCGTTACTATGACTATGGGGCTTGTAAACCAGATGCACCAGAATGCAAATAGTTATGAGGAGTTTATAGACTCAGTTCGCGCTATTCTTGGCCATGAAATGTCTCATCTTGCTAATAAAGATTTTATGCCTGGTTTGCTAACTGCCGCAAGCGATAGGGCCAATTATCGTATATCAAAAATTATACGTTTTTTGTTTATGGTTATAGCAAGAATATTCAGGATAATACCTTGGATCGGCTGGACAATTTCACAAATGATTGTCACACTTTATAATATAACAAATTTTGCCCTTATGGCGTTTTATAGATTCATATTTATGCCAATTTATAAATTTCTGATTAATTTCTTTGGGCGTTCCATTGAATTCCGATGTGATCGCGAATCTGCCTATGCCTATGGTGGGCAAAAGATGGCTTCTGCGCTTTCAATGCTTGGTGGGCGTGGTTATTTTAGTATATTTTCAACTCACCCAACAACTGCAAGCAGGATTAGGAGTGTGCGTGATGTTGTTCCCGAAATAGGAAAGATAAGGCCGAGTTTTTTTAATCGGCTAGCAAATCTTTTATCAATATTATTGGTGGTTTCTACATTTGTGTGTAGTACATATTTAACAAATATTCCAAACCTTGATGAGCATTATTCAAACGGATTTTATCAACCCATAAGCCGAATGTCGGGAAAATTGCAATCAGGTTTTATGAAATATTATGCAAAATACCATCACGAGATTGAAGAGCGTTTAAAGAGCTCAAAATAGGTTATTTTGTAATTAGCATAGCATCAGGATGGCCAAGAGTTATAGCCTTTTTGAGTGTTAATTCTGCTATTTTCTTATCGATGATTGGCCCTATAGTTACCTTATAAAGCTGTTTTTCTTTAAACTTTACAGGTGTTACATTAACAGCTCCAAGCGATGCCAAATTCTTTTCAACCCTCTTTGCGTTATCTGCTACGCTATAAAGTCCGGCCTGCACATAATGCGCTTCAGAGTTAATTTCTTCAATTTTTTCTGCTGCTTGAATTGCCTTTGGTGTAGGTTCTAAATTTGTTTTCTCAGAATCAGCTATAGGCTTTATTTCTTTAATATCGTTAGCTGCATTAATTTGCACAGATGTTATTTTTGGCGTTGCCAAAGAACTTGCGCTAGTAATTATAGGAGCTGCAGGACTATCAGTTATAGCTAAATCTTTTCCACTTTTAGATTTATTGGCAAGCAGGGCTTTCTTTTTTGACTCAGGCATATCAGCAAGCAGGCGTTTGGTTTGACCAGGAAGATATTCTACCCTAACTTTTGTTGATCCGGCATTCTTAAAGCCAAGGATTTCAGCGGCGCGTTCGGAAACATCCAGAATCCTGTCTTTTGCAAAAGGCCCGCGATCATTAACCATCACGATCAGGGTTTTATTATTTCTAAGGTTTGTAACGCGCACCATGCATGGCAAGGGCAGGGTGCGGTGCGCGGCAGTTAGTGTAGTTTGATCGAAAGTGCCGCCGTTTGCGGTTTGTTTTTTGTGGAAATCAGGTCCATACCATGAGGCAACGCCAACCTCATCATAATCTGGCTGTTCTTTGGGCACATAAGTTTTTCCACCGATTTTATAAGGGTTTCCAACTTTATAATATCCCACAGTATCGTTGTGGTGTGCGCATGAGGCAAGAATTATTAATGTTGCAGATATAGAAACAAAGTTATTGATTCCGGCTGGTAGCAGCCGTTGCACAAAATTTTTATATTGCTTTTTATTCAACAAAACTAAGAACTCCCTGTAATTAGTTGCTTATTTTATCCGATAGCAAACCAATCGAGCTTGCAAAATATAGCGACCTATTCCACTTTAACACAATTTTATAATTTGGGTATATTAAAAATGCACGGGCATTATCATCATCACCAACCCTAACAACAGATGCCATAAGGTTTTTCTTTGCAGTAAGTGGTTTTCCATTGGTATATTTCACGCCAAGAGCCTTCCATTCTGAAATTGGTTTTTCAATAGTCTTACCAATTAAATTTGCATCAAAATTATTTGGTAGCTTAATCTCACGTCCCCATGTGGAATTTTTGTCCCAACCATTCTTAGATAAATAGTTTGCAATCGAAGCAAACGCATCAGCCTTGCTTTCCCATATATCTTTTTTGCCATCGCCGTCATAATCAACAGCAAGCTCCAAAAAGCTGGATGGCATAAATTGTGTTTGCCCCATAGCGCCAGCCCACGAGCCTTTTAAGTCTTCAGGGCTAATATTTTCTTTATCAATTATTTTAAGGGCGTTTATTAATTCGGCTTTGAAGAAATCGGCACGCCTGCCTTCAAAAGCAAGGGTTGCTAGCGAATTAAGTACGCTGAAGGAACCCTGATTGCGGCCAAAATCGCTCTCAGATCCCCAGAGTGCTACAATGAAACGTGGCTGCACACCATATTGTTTGCCGATTTTATCAAGCAACTTTTTGTTTTCCAGATATTTAGCCTTTGCCATTTTTACCTTTTTTGTAGGCATGCTAGAAGCTAAATATTGGTTGAAACTTTTGATTTTATCTGGCTGTTTCCTATCTAATTCAATAACCTTTGGCAGATACTTAGCATTTTTCATAAAGTTATAAAGTGTTTGGCTGCTAATTCCTGAAGCTTCTGCTTCTGTATTAAAGTTAATCAACCGGCCATGGAAGCGGCGGTCATCAATTTCGTCAGCAATACTAGCGCAAGCCGAAATTAATATTATTGCAAATAATAATGCGAAAATTTTTAATGAATTGGCTTGGAAAGATCTTTGCACTTTAAACCAGAATTTTGTTTTATAAATTAGTGTTTTCCCACTTTAATTGAGCATAATTTTTATTGCAACAGTTGAATATTTTTTGTTGGTTATTATATTGTGTTTATTATTAAATATATTTAGAAGAATAACATAAAAAGCAGGTTAGCAATGCAGAAAATATTTTATATAATCATAAGCTTAGTTGTTTTTATGTCGCCTCTGGCAAATGCTAATGCTCAGTTAAAACAAGTGCCAACTTCAAAAGAGCAGGTGGTTTTTTCATATGCCCCACTTGTGAAGAAAGTTTCACCTGCGGTTGTAAATATTTACACTAAAAAGAAAGTGAAAGTGCAAAGCGGCTTTTCTCCATTTATGAACGACCCACTTTTTCAGAATTTCTTTGGCAATGCTCCGGGTGGAATAGTAACTGAGCGCGTTGAAAACTCACTTGGCTCAGGTGTTATAGTTAAGGATGAAGGGCTGATTGTAACTAATAACCACGTTATAAATGGCAGCACTGATGTGCGGGTTGTATTGCAAGACAAGCGTGAATTTGATGCAAAAATTATAGTGGCAGATAGCAAAACCGATCTTGCTTTGCTAAAAATTGATGCTGGTGAAAAACTGCCTTATCTTGAGGCTATGGATTCAGATCGGCTTGAAGTTGGCGATATGGTGCTGGCAATTGGCAACCCGTTTGGTGTGGGACAAACTGTCACCAGCGGAATAGTTTCTGCATTAGCAAGGACATCTGCGGGACTTTCAGATTATGAAGTCTACATACAAACTGATGCGGCCATCAACCCAGGAAATTCAGGTGGCGCCCTGGTTAATATGGATGGAAAGCTGGCGGGTATAAATACGGCGATCTTCTCAAAAAGTGGCGGATCACATGGGATAGGTTTTGCGATTCCGGCCAATATGGTGACTACCATTTTAAATAGTAAAGGCGGAAAAATTGTGCGCCCATGGCTTGGTATCACCACGCAAAACATGACTGCTGATATAGCAACTTCACTTGGCCTTAAAGCACCAAAAGGCGCTCTGCTTGCGGCAGTTACTAAAGGCGGCCCTGCAGATAAAGCGGGCCTGAAAGTTGGTGATGTGATAACTGCAGTTAATAATCATGATATTGAGGATGAACACTCCTTAAGCTTCAGAATTGCAACGCTTGAAATTGGTTCTGAGGCGAAATTCAAAATCCTTCGCGCTAGCGCTGAAAAAGAAATCTCAGTGAAAATGGAAGCAGCGCCAGAGACCACAATGCGTGATTTGCATAAACTCTCCGGCCATAATATTTTATCCGGCGCAACTATTGCTAATATTTCCCCGGCACTTGCCGATGAGTTAGACATTCATGGTATTGAAAAAGGTGTGATAATCACCGAAGTTTTAGGCGGCAATGCCGCTGCCCTTGGAGTGCAAAAAGGTGATTTATTAAGGCAGATTAATGGCGTTGAAATAACATCAGCAAAGCAAGCAGAGCAGCTGCTTTCCAAACAGAAAATATCCAAGTGGCAGATAACTTTGCAAAGGGCTGGTCAGTTGCTCAATTTGATGTATAGTGGTAAGTTCTAAAAGATGCATAAGCAATTTTATGTATATATTTTAGCAAGCGCCAATTCAACAGCGAAGTGCAACAGGTGGTGGAATTGAGTTGTTTAGGTTAGCGTAGAAAACCTCAAGCGGTGTTTTAAAGTTTAGAATTTTTCGTGGCCTACTGTTAAGGAGCCATTG
>Ga0114977_10000999_pt1 | contig 18664 bp, 23 predicted proteins | sample S_130805_MF_Meta_FD_87026 | JGI IMG/M metagenome (GOLD analysis project Ga0114977, IMG submission 87026) | Freshwater microbial communities from Lake Simoncouche, Canada to study carbon cycling - S_130805_MF_MetaG | ecosystem: Environmental > Aquatic > Freshwater > Lake | place: Lake...
CTTAGATGCTTATGTTGTGCGATCTTAGTACGACAATATTTTTTAAGAGATGCCTTGTTAGGACTCTTGACCTTGTTGCCTTCTCGAAGTTCGTATCCTTCAATGAATTGATCGTTCATAGTCTTGATTAATACAGTTCTTCTAACTGGGTGACTATGAGATCCTTTGTACCAAAATTTTGCGTACTGCTCATTGGTTTTGGCTTCGTTGGTTTTGGTAATCGATACACTTGTGGACTTTTTTGGACTAGACATTATGTCTCCTTTTTAAAAAAACTGTACGATAAGGTTACAAACCAGAATCGTATCCTCTAATGATTTGTTTTAATTCGTCTACATCTATTCTACTGTCTTCTATTTGTTTTTCAAGAAAAATATGAACCCAATCGCCATCAGTACTATTTAATTCTTCGGCCTGATGCATTCTTTGACAATAATTAGAAACTACTTCTTCTTCTAAACATAGTGCTTGTTTCAAAATATCAATAGTGCTATTTAGCATTGGCATTTTTTCGTAATACGGCTTGAATTCTAATCCTTCGCCATTCAATCCAATTATCAAATCGGCAAATTCCTGTACATGTCTCATTTCTTTTTGAGACTCACTCAAGAAATGTTCTTTGTATTCTTTTGAATGCAATCCTTGGACCAAAGACGCACTTTGTAGATAAAACATTAGGTGTGTGCATTCGTTTCTTAAATCAGACTTAAGAAGGTCTATTAGATTTTGTAAATCACTCATAATTGCTCCTTTTTTTAAATTTTAGGATTGATAATTTTAAATTTCAAATTTATTTTGTGATTTTATATAAAAAAATTTTACATTAATAGATACAAAGTGTAACTTTAACGGAAAAATCAATGTTAAATCAACCTTATATAAACAACACAACAGAATCTATTTGGAAAAATAAATTTAATTGCATTAAAGATTATTATGACGATAAATATAATCCAAAATATTATATTTTTGACAAATATCAAATGGAAATAGATCCTGATGAACCATTGTCTTCTTTAGAAGATTACAGCGTGGTCAGACAACAGCAAGAAACGGTTAAATGTATTCAAAGTTTTCCGTATTTTTGTCAAAAATATGTTAAAATCTTACATCCGCAACAAGGTCTTATACCTTTTATATTATACAAATATCAACACAAAGTAATATCTGATTATGAATCTAATAGATTTAATCTTATTAGTAAATTTAGACAGGGTGGTTTGACTACTGTGACCCTTCTTTGGGGTTTATGGCGTTGTATGTTTAAATTAGATCAACAGATCATGTTGTTAAGTAAAACAGACCGTGAGGCTACGGATATAGGCATGATGATCGATAGGTCTATTGAAAACATGCCTTTGTGGTTAAAGCCAAAAAAAGACGCTAAATGGAATGATCACTTAAAAATGTTTACAGAAACAGGAAGTTCAATTAAATTTTATTCTCCTGAAGCTGCTCGTGGTAAATCAGTTACATTTCTTATAATCGATGAAGCAGCATTTATTCCAGACATGGAAAGTCATTGGAAAGCTATGTGGCCAGTGCTTTCTACTGGTGGTGGTTGCACCCTTATTTCTACTGTAAATGGCATTGGAAATTGGTATCATCAAACCTATGTTGACGCAAAAGAATCTAGAAACAAATTTCATGTTATTGAATTAGATTATTGGGATCACCCAGATTATAACAATCCTTTGTGGGTGGCTGAACAAAAATCACAGTTAGGGGAAAAGGGTTTTTTACAGGAAGTTCTTAGGGAATTCTTGGGAACTGGCGAAACTTATTTTCCAAGTAATTGCATAAGACAACTTACAGAAAATACAAGAAACAACGCTCCGAGTAAAAAGTTATTTTCTAAGTGGACAAATACAGTTGGACACGCATTTCATGTAGAGTCGGAACATAATAAAGGGGCTTTATGGATATGGAAAGAGCCACAGGAAGGCAAAGAATATATAATTGGGGTAGATTGTGCTGAAGGGCAGGGAGAAAATAACGATAATAGTTCTTTTCAAATCGTAGAAGCAACGACTTGCGAACAGGTCGCAGAGTTTTATTCTAATACGGTTCCACCACATGTTTTCGCACAGATACTTAATGAAATAGGAAAGTTTTACAATAATGCTTTGTTGGTGGTTGAAGCTAATGGCCCCGGATCTGCTGTTTTAAGCAATCTACAGAGCCAATTGTATTATGATAATATTTACTTTCAAAATTCTAATACTAAAAATCCAAAAGCTGGAATTAGAATGTCTCAATCGAACAGACCATTGTTTCTTGAATCTTTACAGAATAAAATAATAAATGATTCTATGCGAATAAACAGTATAAGAATAACAAATGAACTACAAACATTTGAATATAATAGTACAACAAAAAAAGCTCAAGCTCAAAAGGGTAAACACGATGATGCAATTATATCTCTTTGTTTGGCTGTTTTTGTTAGAGATCAACTCAATCAAGATATAGTTGCCAGTTCGGTTGGTTTAGCTCCAAAAAACAGTGTAAACAAGACGATTTACGATGAAATAAGAAAAGAGTTGCTTGGTGACATAGAAGACGAAAAAATATCAGAAGACGAATTATCTGTTTTGGGTATAACTATTAATGAAATGAACTCTCTTAATATAGAGTACATGAGAAAAGACGATAAATTATTAAGAAGTTTTGGGTGGTAACAAATGTCTCTTAAAGATTATATTGAAAAAAGGTTCGAAAAAGCTCCTAGAACTAAGACGACAATTGATTGTTCAAATTTTTTTGAGCAAAGTGGCTACGCTTTGTTTAATGTTGATTTAACCAAGAGTCATTTAGTTGTTGAGAATTTTTTAATTGATTTCGATTCGAACATTTCTTTAGAAAATGAAATTAATTTTTTAAATAAAATTAGGTGTAAAAAAATTCTTGACGACAAAGATTTACTACAAATAAAAGAAAATTATTTCAAATACTGTAACGAAAAAGCAAATTTGATTAGTTCTTATTTAGATTTTTTGCTAGAGCAACACGATGATGTTAAATCGCATATTGAATTTGTATTTGATGAAAATAAATTTCCTGAGTTTAATGTTCAAATAACATTAAATAATAATAAATACATAACAAAAAACAAACTACAAGATATCAAACACGCACTAAACTCATTTGTAAATGAATTTTCTTTGTCTAAAACAAAAAACAACAATTGTGTGTTTTATGGAGAAGTAAAAGAAGAATATAGAAGCATCATGGAAGATTACATCAAAAAAATATCTTGGAACTTATCGGCTAATCTTCCAAATGTTGTTAATCTAAACATAGATGTTAAAAATAAAGAAAATTGTTTAGTTTGTGAAATCAAAGCGTCTACTGATGATGTTTTTGTTAGCAATAAAAGCATACATATTATAAATGAGAGTTTCACTCCAAAGAGGATAAGATGGATAAAAATATAAAAAATCTTCAGCACAATATAAGCATGGCTTTACGATCTGTTCCACATGAAAAAACATTTGATGGAATTTATCAGGATTTAGTAAAGGTTACTCAGAAAATAAGCATCATCGAAAGCAAGTCTCCTAAAAAAGAAAAAAAAATCGATGTTCTGTTTCAGAACTGGAAATTGCAAAATGGAAACATTGTAAATCCAAATGCTCAAAAGTCTGGAATAGATGCGTTGCAAGCAATCGATGAGTTGATTCAAAAAGAAGAAGAAAATTTGAACAATTTCAAAAAGAGACTCGATAAGTCAAATGAAACAGATGATGATTCTCAAACACTATTGGGGTAAATTTAATGAAAAGTTTAGTTACAATAAATTTTATAGAACATATAAGAAACAATAAAGTTATCTGGCGAGCAGAAAATATTAAAAACATGATTCATTTAGAAGGCAGGGAGTTTTTAATCAAAACTGCTTTTTCAAATGATGGCAATCTAGTTCCAGATAATTACTATCTTGGATTAGATGCCAGAGATGATCTTGTGGAAGACAATGATTTAACTTCTTTGTTGGATGAACCATTTGGAAATGGATACGTAAGGCAGGCGTTGCCTTCGAATGGAACTGGGTTCGCTATCACAGAAACATCTGGAGTTTACAAAGCTCTATCTAACATCATTACATTTTCAGCTTCTGGTTTAGGATGGGGGCCAGTAAAGAATATGTTTTTAACAACCGAGTCAGACAACTCTGGTATTTTAATATCGTCTTTAGTTTTAACATCACCAGTTACAACAGTTTCGGGTGATGTCGTAAGCGTTCAAATAGCATTATCTTTGCAAGATATATAAGAAATCAATTAAGGCTTTCTTTTAAAACATTAATATCTTCAATATGAACGGTGTGTATTATTGAATAATAATTGTTTTTTATTCTTATTTGGCCTTTTTCTTTGAAGTGGAAACTGCCTATTCCACCACTTTCCCAATCTAACAAACTAATAGGATTTGATAATAAATCTTGATTTTGTTCATTGCAAAATATATTTATTCTAAATCCATTTTCGCATTTAGTGATTGGTGTGAATTCGTTGTCATTTGTTAAAAAATATTTACAGAAAATCTCATGTGCTGGTTCTGATGTTTCTCCGTTACAAAAACATACTGGAACAAAAAATCCAATTTTTTTAATTTTTTTTCCATGATATAAATCGTATCTTTCATTTTTGTCCAAATAGATTATATGCGAAATAGATATTGTTATCATTTTTTTCTCTAAAATATACTACTTAATATTATAGACGAAAGGGAAAATATATGCTCATAAATTTTATAAAATCATCATTTCTTGTTGTAAGTCTTCTGTTTTTTTTTGGTGGTAACGCCATTGGTCAAGAAGTTTTAGAAAATCATCCTTTAGACAACATGCCTCTCGTTAAAAGAGAGCCAATGGAAGTGTCTTCATTAGAAGCACCTGTAGAGCAGAGAACAATAGAATTCAGAAGGTGGTTAGCTGTTTCTCTTAAAATATCTGTTTCTGGAGCTTCTGGGAGTGGTACTATTGTTTATTATGATTCTGGTAAGAATATAGCATATGTTGCTACTTGCGGACACTTATGGGAAAGAGGTGTCATGACATACAAACAAGGTCTAAACAAAAACATAACATGCAAAGTTTCTACATGGTATCAAAACGATATTAAACTTGATTCTCCTAGATCTTATGATGCAAAAGTTTTATTTTATTCTTATGTAAACGGAGCAGACACTGCGTTAATAAGTTTTCAACCAGATTGGACCCCTTCTTATTTTCCTATAGCACCAAAAAATTATGAATACAAAAAAGGCTATACAGCACATTCATGTGGATGTGATGGTGGCAGAGAGGTCGCACATTACGATGTAGAAATCGTTGGCATAGAAGACAAAGATTTAGTTACAAAAAGAAACAGTCCTCGCCCCGGCAGATCTGGTGGCGGTCTTATGAATGAAGAATATTATATCGGCACATGCTGGGGAACATCAAGTTATGATGGTGGAGGAAATGGATTTTTTACACCATTAAGCGTCATTCATTCGTTTTTTAAAAATAACGAACATGATTTTTTACTAAACATACCAAGCAACACAGGCAAAGCTAGATTGATACCAATCGTAGACAAGAACAACAAACAAGGTAAATACGATGAAGGGTATGTAATTCTTCCCGGAAGAAAATAACTACATATTAGCATAATAAGGACATATGTTGTTGTAATCACAGTTCCTGCAATGAAATCCTGTTTTAGCCGTGGCCATTTCTGGCTTTGTACTTACTATGCTTTTATAAGCATCGAGCAATTCTTGTTCCGCAGTTAAAAGTAATTTATCCGTAAATTTTGTTGAAATCAAATTGGCCCCATCGAGATAATATAAAGCAGCACTTATATTTTCTGCTTTAGCTCCGAATGTTTTTTGAACTATTCTTCCGTAACACCTTAATTGTAAATCGTTTTTAATGTTTGCTGGTGTTTTTCGCCATTTTCCTTTTTTTGTCGTTTTGTAATCCAATATAAAATATTTATCTCCTCTAATTACCAGTCTGTCTATGAATCCGACAAGTAATTTGTTTGTTGGAGGATCTATATCGAATTTAAAAGGCCATTCCAGATGACCATCGTAACCAATTTTATCGCTTATATATTTTATATTCTTTAAATGACTTGGAAGTTTCAACAAATAGTCTTGTGAAAGATTTACATTTGTTTTTTTGCCATATCCCTCTTCGATGATGATTTGACCACTTAATATTGAATTAGTAATCTCTTCTATAGGGGTTTTACCTTTGTCTTGTACATATAATTCAGCTGCTTTGTGAACTATCTTGCCATAATCAAAATACTCTGGAGTTTCTTTTTCGGAAACTATCTTTAAGTGATATCTGTATTTGTATTGTTGTTGACATGTATCCCATGTTTGTTTTCGTGATACACTTATATGTTGAATGTCCATTGTTTTTTTCTCTTAGTTTGATAACATTAATAACATTATAAAACTAAAGTTTTGTTTAAACAAGAAGTAAATTTCATGGAAGTCGATTTCGAAAAATTTAGAAAGTGGGCGGAAGAGAAATTCAAGGGAGATGTTCTTGTCAAAACGGATCAAATAAGAATTAATTCAATATTTGAAAAAAACGATAGTGGTCATCATCTTTGGTGTTCTCCATCTGGAGGTAAAAATCGTAGACCGTTTGGCGTTTATCATTGTTTTAAAACTGACGAAAAAGGAAGTCTTTTAAAATTAGTTAAAATAGTCGAAAAATGCGATAGCGATGAAGCTGTTGCTATTTTGACTGGAAGAAGCACTATTGCTGATCTTGAAAATAAAATTGCCGAGTTGTTGAGCAATGATAATTACAATTTTGAAAGCGAACCAATAAAGTCGAAATTAGTATTGCCAAATGGATGTTTTTTGATTTCCAGTATGTCTAAAAATAATTGGTGGCGTGAGAGAGCAGAAGAATATTTATTAAATAGAAAGATACCAATCGATGACCTGTATATTTGCAAGGAGCCACCATTTAAAGGTCGAATAATAATACCTTACTATGATCGAAATTGCGATTTAATATACTTTAATGGAAGACATATAAGCTCTAAAGCTACTTTAAGATATATGGGTCCTCCAATATCATGTGGCACAGGTAAAGAAGATGTTGTTTTTATGGCAGGTCCTTGGCCAAATAAGGGTTCTACCTTGTATGTGTGCGAAGGCGAGTTTAATGCAATGAGTCTTAAAATTAGCGGTTTAAACGCATGTGCTTGTGGCGGTAAAAACTTAAGTGAAAAACAAGCAATGCTTTTATCTGATTATAAGATAATATTTTGCCTAGACAGAGATAAAGCTGGTGCTAGTGGATTGAAAAAAATGGTTGAATTAACAAAGCGTTTCTCACATAATAATTCAAGCAATCAAATAAAATGCACTCAGCCACCAAACAATTACAATGATTGGAATCAAATGTTGATAAATTTAGGATCTAATGTTTTAAGGGAGTATATTATCAAAACACAAAAAGAAATTGATTTTGATGCTCCTAGTGGTATGGCTGGAGATATATTTGATATTTAACTATTTTTAAAAAGGTGCTTATATGAAGATTTCTACAATTAAAAAACTAAACAATTTGTTTCTTGGAAAAGTAGTGACCTTAATTACTTTAGGAACTAACAAGCCAAACATTATCGATTCTCAGTTTTCTGATTTTTACACTGGTGTTTTAGAAGAATTAGATGAAGATGGCGTAATTCTTACACATTTGTTTACTGGATGTAAAAGTTTTTTTGTGACAAATTCTATTGTGGCATTTTTGCAAGAACAAGTATTAGACGAAAATAATCCAGAAAATAAAATCGAAATAGAAAAGATTAAACAGAGAAAGAAAGAAATCGAAAAACAAAGAGAAATACAAGAATCTCAGTCTTTTGATTATAGTGAAAAAAATTCTGATTATAATGATATAGACGGTTTAGAGAAAATGGCTGAATTCGCAAGACAATTTAATGAAAAAAAGTCTATTGATCAATAGTAATTGTTGAGTTATTTTTCTGGCATTTTTGGTGGAGGTAATTCGTAAAATTTTATATCATAATTTAAATGATTACTATCTATTTCTTTTTCTTTTCCGTTCGTCTCTCTGTCGCCTTTTTGTTTAGCTTTGCCTTCGCCAACAATTGCCTTTCCTTGTTTTATCATATCTTCGATTTCAGATAATTTTTCGTGTAATTTTTTGTTGTATTTAAGTTCGTAATTTCTAGGTTTTTGGTTTATTGTTTTTAGGTCAAAGAAAGGTTTTAAAAAATTAAAAATTATATTGTTTTCTATGGAATGCTCCGTGGTGTCTTTACACCAAAGAAATATAGCCCCATTTCCATCTTTTTTTGTAGGCTCTTGCACATTTACTGCAATCAACATAAAAGATCTTGGCAAAACCGATTCTATTGGCCATCCTTTTAAGTCCTCTAAAGACAAAAAAGTAATAATACTAAAATATATTGTTATGGTTATTGATAAAAACTTAATAAACCAATTAATGTTTGTGTAAATCAAGTTGAATAATAATATACTTCCAAGAATTATAAATGTAAAAATTATTCCAAATATTGATGTCATTTTACCTCTGGTGCAAATGGATTTTGAACTGCTGGTATTTTTGGAAGAGCATTGGATCTTGAATTGGGCGGAAATTGATCTTCTAAAAAAGCTCTTGTTAAACTTTTTTGAATTGTATTTGTGCTTATCAAGTCTCCGTTCTTATCCAAAGTAAATCTTATTATGGTTTTTTCATCGCCTTCTTTTGCGAGTGTAACTTCTTTTATGATTACGGTTTTGAATGTTGGGTTTATTTTATCGATTTGAATTTTAACTGGAGTGCTTCTAGCGTCCTTTTTTTTAAACGCATGTACATTCAATGTGTATTCTCCAACGCAAACACCACGAACAGTAACTATTTCACGATTTTCATTGTATTTTATAGGTCCGTTAATTGTTTCGATCACATCATTTGCAAATCCTAAATCGTCTCTATCCAAATGCATTAATCCATCTTCTTTTCTTTTAAACATAATTAAATGTTTCTCAGGGTCTTGTAAATAAACATCGATGTCGTCATCGAAATCATTAGGCCAAGAAATGGTAATTATAAATTCGGCTTTAGATTCAAAATTTTTATTTATTTTAGTTATGTTTATCAACGAAAAGCTAAGAACAAACATAGCTACAAATGCTAAAAGCATATTGAAAAGCAAGTCTAGGAATGAAGTGTTGCATCCGTAATTTTTATGAGATCTTTTCATTTATTAAACCTTCGTCTTCTATGGCTTTAAATTGAATGTCTAAAATGTAGTATTGAATTTTTAATAAACAGCCACATATAATTCCAACTAGTGTTGTGTATAAAGCTGTGGCCATGCTTTTTCCTAGATTAGATAATAATGTAGATATTGTAGATGGATTTGAAATATCTAGTGATTCAAAGCCAGACAACATCATGACGAAACCTATAATCGTTCCAAGCATTCCAAGATTGAGACACATCTCGCTAATAAACCAACCATTTTCGGCTTTTCTGTTGTAGGTTGAAAATTTTTCTTTAGTAAGTTTTTTTTCCGACATATCGTTTGATAAATTATAAAACAATTTGCCACAACATACGCTTTGACAATAAAACAAAGCCAATGTACAGATGCTTATGTAACTTAAATCTTTATTGTAAATTTCTTTTGTGAAACCTAAACTTGTTGCAAATATAAGTCCTATAGTAAAAAGACTGAAGACTAACCACCATTTTAAGAAATATATATTTTTCAATTTAACTCCTTGGTGTGACTTTGCATATGGTCATGATCTGGGAACAAGCGAAATATGAGCAAGTATTACCATAACTTCATTCAATAATTCTCTTACATTATCTATTTTTTCTAAACTATTTTTTAATTGTTCGATAGTATGGTCTTTATATTTTTCATGCGATTTCCATGCATCTCTTGCTTCAGACGCTTCAGATAATTCTTTGATTTTATCGATTGATAATTCTATAAAATACTTTACAAGATAATCTTCGTTTAAATTTCTTAAAATGGTTGTTGTTTTTTTTATATTTGAATGCGATTCATTTAATTTTTCCATTAATTCTTCATAAGAATATGTAGACAATGGAGGTATTATTTTGTATACAAATGCAATTCCCATAATTCTTACGAATCCTTCAATTAATTGATCTATATCTAATTCATTTAATTTTTCGATTTGAACTTTTTCTTCTTCTGGTAAAGAAATATTTTTTTTAATTTCTTCTACGAATTCTTGTTTGTTATTATTGAAAATGTTTTCTAAATAATTTCTTAAATTTTGATTGTTTTTGTTGATGTAAACAGAAAATTTAGCATCATCTTGTAAGTTTAATGCTTTTTGTAAAAATTCTTTTGTTTCCAGTTTTATTGCATTTTTATTGACTGGTTCGGGTGTGTTTGTAGGTTCGTTTTTATCTGCAGGCTCTGATGTGTTTGTAGGATCTGATGTGTTTGTAGGATCTGATGTGTTTGTAGGTTCTGATGTATTTGTAGGTTCTGATGTATTTGTAGGTTTTGGTTTCTTTGGTTTTTCGCCTAAACGAAAAAAACCTTCGAGTGATTCTATAAATTCATTAAGTTCGACATTGTTTACATTGTTTAGTATGTTTTCTATGTTTTTTTTGTATGTTGGATCGTATGTTTTTTCACTAAGTTTATATTCGGCTGCTTTTTTTATAATTTGTTTTTTAACATCGTCGCTTATAGTATCGCCAAATTCATTTTCTTTTGTTTCTATTCTTCCCAATTTTAAAAAATAATTATATTTTTCTTTATTACCATAACGAAGTATATCAATAACTGGATTGCCGTACCTTAAAACATAAGGAATTGATTTTTTTGGAATTCTAAGTTCATTCGTGGTGATTTCAGTAGTTGCGAATATGGGCATCGGACCACCACCAAGTGAATTTAACTTACCTTTTTCGGTGTTATTCAAGTCCGTGTAAATTTCAATTGCTTTTTCTAATTTTTCTTTGTCAGCACTAGCATCGGCAGCACTAGTATCGGCAGCACCAGTAGCGCCTGTCTCACCAACAGTGGCACCAGTCGGTCCAGTCACGCCAGTAGCACCTGTTTCTCCAGCACCTGTCAACCCAGTAGATCCAGTAGCAGTAGGATCACCAGCAGAACCAGAACCAGAACCAGAACCAGTATTAGGATCAACAGGCGTTACTGGCTTAACAGGTGTAACTGGATTGTTTCCACCGAATTGCCCACCGCCAGCACTTGTATCGAATTCATCACCAGAAACAGCGGGTTCTTTTGTGTATCCCGTAGGCGATGCGGCTCCTAATACTAATTCAATTGTAGATAAAATTGCTCGTTTGAATTTAACAGACCAATCATCGATGATTTTGTTTAATTGTGTGTTTTTAATATGACTTGGTAGTTCTGGAGTTTTATAATCTTCATTAATTAAATTTAAAGAATGTTCTAAAGTTTCGTGCCATTCTTTGAAAAATCTATAGTTTTTAAGTGGCACATGTTTGTTTTCATTTGCTTGTTTTCCAAGACCGTGTCCTAAAACACTTTTAGTAAAGTTTGGATTTTTTGGATTATTTTTTCCGTGATAAAGGTTTTGCATAAAACCTTTAAATTTATCCCAAACATTTGAAGATTGATGCCCAGTAATCGCAGAATTAACTATGGACCGTTTTAATTCATAGGTAAAATAATCAATTTGATTTTCAAGATTTTTTAAGGCTTCTTCTCTTGTCATTTTATTATAAATCCTTTAATTTATATATCACATCTAACCTTGATTTGATATATATTCGTTTATTTTTTTTAATGACATAAGACAAGAATCAAATCGATGAAATTCGCTTGAAATATAATCTAAAGATAATTCATCAAATTTATCATTGTTTTCTATTTCTACTTCGAAGAATATATTCTTTCCTTTTCTTCCTAGCAATCTATATTTGTGCATAAGAATATACGCTGCTGCACCCAAATCAGTTACATGTCTAGCGTTTTTGTTTTCAAATGGAAAGTCGCCTATTTTTTTCAATGACATTATACACGCATCGAATCTGTGAAATTCGCTGCTTAGATAATCTAATGTCAGTTGATCGAATTGATTGTCGTTTTTAGGTTCTTCTATTAAAAACACAATTTCTTTTGCTCTACGCCCAAGTACTTTGTAGTCATGCATAAAAATGTATGCTGCAACACCTAGATCAGAAATAGCTCTATTTTTTTTCATCTTTATCCTTTTATGATTTATAAGCTGCTTCGGCTGCGATTAAGCATCCTTTAGCTACGCTATAAAGTGGTTCGTTCGGCCTAATAACATCACCAATTTTAATTGATAACTTTGCTTGCATAATAGTATCACGGAAAATATCATCAAACCCCGGAGGTGAAGAGGTTCCTCCAGCAATGATCATATCTACTGGTTGATCTGAATGAACGCTTTTTGAAGCATTTGATAGTCCGTTTTTTATTTCATTGACAGTGTTTTCTATCATTATTCTGTATTGTGTTTGAATCGCTCTTTCGACAAGATTTGTTGGAGGCTTAGAAAGGTCGACTTTTGTTTTCTCTTTGTTGATATATGTTGGAGTTTCTCCTGTGGCTTTAGCAGCTTGTTTGTCTATCCAATCTCCGCTATTTACAATTGCGAATTTAAATATTGGATTCCCATACATTGCATAGCAAACATTTACCATTCCGGCACCAAAAGACGCTGCAATTCCTGTAAAGTTTTTGTCTTTTAATTCAGCGTAAACCAAGGCTAGTGCTTCGTTGATTGGATGTGCGTCAACTACTAGTCCTTTGCTTGATTTATACGCCTTGAATATTGCTTGTAATACTTTTTCATGATATTCAGCATCGGTTTCTTGATTGATAGCGTTTGCTGGAATGCTATAGTACAAAAGTTCTTTGTCTTTACTTGGCTCTCCGATTAGGCTATGCATCATAATGCTTAGGATCTGAAATGCATCTTTTTCTTTTGGGTTTACACAACCAGCACTCATAGGTCTTTTTAATTCAAGTGTACTCATTGTGTATGCCATATTTACAGCAGCTTCTCCTAAAGCATAGCCAACATCGCCTCTTTCTATAAGTGGCACACCAGCTGTTTTCATCATTTCGAAAACAAATCTATTTTCTAATGGTATTTCCAGAAAAGCATTTACTTCTCTTTTATTAGAAAACTTTCCATCTGCATCTCTTTTGCAACTTACCAAATTGTATGTTCCGCAATCAAAACCTATTCCAGCCATAATTTCTCCTTGTTATTTACCAAAGTTTACAGGATTTAATGTGTTTGTAAAATCTGGTATTTCCCATTCTACTTTGTCGTTTTTTTTGGAGTCCACCTGATTTACAATCATTTCTTCTTTATTTTTTACATTTAAACTAAGTCCTTCATTTGTCAAATTAATGTTTAAAGTTAAATTAATATTGATCTCACATTCACCATTTTTGGTGATTACTTGTGTTTTTTGTGTCTCTATGTATTTAACCATATTAATTCCTAAATTAGTTTAGTTATTTGTTGGCCATATATTAAACATTTTTTCGATTCCTTGAATAAAATCTTTTTCATTAAGTTCTGTAAGACAAGGTTTTACCATGCAAGAAGATTTTGGGCATTTATCTTTTGCGTAGCAAGGTCCACACTCCCAATTCGTATCAAATAGCTTGTGTTTTTGTACAATTACTTTTTCATAATGCTTTCCATATAGGTATCCATCTGTATATGTGAAAATACCAACAAGTGGTTTTTTAAGACCACCAGCTATGTGAAAACAAGATGTATCTACTGAAATTACATAGTCACAGCAGTCGACAAGTGCTATCAATTCTTTAATTGATAAATCTGTAATATTTGGTGTACATTCTTCATCAAAAGATTCTAATTTTTTATTATGAATCCCTACGACATCTAAATCGTAACTTTTAATTATGTTTAAAATTAATTTTTGTTGATCTTTGGTCAAAGTTTTTGCCGTCATTTTTGATACTGGACAAAATCCAATTAGTTTATTTTTGTTTCTTTTTATTCGATGTGATATTTTATCTTTTACATTTTCATCAACATGTAGCATCATGTCGAAGTTTCTTTTAACATTGTATGTATCAGCCCATATTTCCACTCTGCTTCTTTGTCCATTTGGAGATTCTATTGTTTCTATTTCGTTAGATTTTTTGACACAAAAATCTAATTCTAATCCATACTGAGAAGTATCGACTTTTTTTGCATCAAATACATTGTTGATTAGTGGGTGGTCGTTTATTGCATCTAAATATTGTGATTGACAGGCGAAATCTACAGTGCAATCATTAGCTTGTTTTTTTATTTGTTTTATGAGCATTCTGCACAAAAAAACATCTCCTAAACCACCAAGTTTTTGATTTAGGAGAATTTTATTTTTCTTTCTATAATATTCTACAATTGCCATGAAATAATATAGTTTTTAAAACACTAATTAGATTTGTTTTTTTCGTGTTTTACCATTGTTGCATGGTGTTGCCATTTCATTTCACCATGATCTACATTGTGATCATCAGTTTTAGGTCCCATTTTAAACAAAGCATCAGCTGCTGTAGGCATAAAATAAGATGCTGGATAATGACTTCTAATATAGCCATCTGGATAAGCCCAATATGCTATTCCTGCTCTTCGTGTGCCACCGGTTTCGTCTATGCTCCAAACAGGTAGTTTTTTCTTTGTGTTTTTACAAAACTCTACAAATGTTTTCATTTTTTAATCCTAGCAAGGTCTGCTATCGAAATAGCAGACCTTTTGAAATAGTTGTTTGTTAGCTATTTATTACGCTTTTTAGGGCAGCAAGTACTTGAATTTCGGTTGACCCACCGGAGTCACCAGCGAAATTAATCTTAGTTACAATTAAGTCGCCACCATTGAAGACTTGTGTTGAATTGTCAGCTAGAGTAAACACAGCTGAAGAACTTCCGTTGAGTTTTACTTCACATGGATAGTCGCTACTATTTTGAATTTGTACGAAATTTGCATGTGAACCGTATTCTTCATAAAAGTCGATTTCATTTGCGGCAAAAACCGAATTTTGAGCTACGGTAAGATTAGAAAAAGCAGGGAATACATTTTCAGATTCAATATCGCTGTAAATGCTTCCGTCATCGCTTATAATTTCAATAAACGCTGAATCTTCTGCCATTTCTGGTACTGCAAACCTTTTCCAGTAATTGCAATCAGTAAATGTATCGCCATCTTTTAATTCTCTGATTTTTCTTTTAGGGCCAGTAACAAACATGGTTCTTTGTTTTGACACAGAGAATTGTAAGCTGCTAGCTGAAGTTGGATCGAGATCTAATAGACCTTGTTTCGCATTGTTTAACTTAACTCTAAATTCACTCATGGTAACTCCTTTTGTATATTTATGAAGCATTTAAGCATTTCTTAAATGTATTTATGTTATATGTTTAAAAATTCTACATTTTCATACAATCTTTTGATTAAATTTTTACCCAAATCGACATTTACCATGGTAGTTTTTAATCCTTTGCTGGCATGTAAATAAGTATCAATGTTTTGTGTGCCTATGGCCCAATCAATTAATTCATCGTTTTTTGTGATTTCTATGCCGTTTTTTTTGATTATATTTTCGATTATTTTAATTTGTGGTTCGGTCAATGATTTGATTGGAAATGAACCTTGTGGGAAAATTTTAGCAAATTTAATTGTGTTTTGTTGTTTGATTTTAAACTTATAATTAATTTCTTCTACTAAATCTTCTAAAGGATGTGTGGTTTTTTGTAGATCAAATTTAATTTCATATATAAAACCAAAATCTTTTAGATTGATCGAGTTCACATCCTTTATAAAGTCTATTTCTTGATATTTAAGTTTTTCTATAATATTTGTTTTGCAAGCAACTTTAAAAGAAATATTATCAAATTTTTTATGAATATGTTCTTTTAACAAATTTAACAATAAAATATATTCGGCAGAGTTGCCTAGATAAAGCAAACAACACGAATCTTTTTTCTCTATATAAACATCAAGGTCTACAATGGAATCAAAAGAAGAAATCGATTTTACATCATTAGAAACAAGCATGGATATTTTCCTAAATGAATTTGGAGTACATGATATATATTCTAAGATACTTCTAGAGGAACTTTTTTATTTAATTAAAGAAAAAAACAATGGCAAACATTAATTTTAAAACTTGGATGTATTTAGGCAGAAGAGACAAAACAGAAGTCAGGATCATTACAAGCGTATATTCTAAATATATGTTGCCTGTATCTGTTACGAATGTAAATCAAATAAATCTTCCTTTGTTATGGCAAGAAGAAATAAATCAAATAATCGCAACAAATAGATTGTTATGGGAGTTCTGGTTGTATCAAGCTGTTGATTACAGAACATTGAGGTACGAATTGAAAACAAGGGGATACACTAATGTACCCCCTTCTTCGACACCTGAATATAAAAGAGATTTTGTTTCTGGATATGTTATAAATAATAACAAATTATTGAAACAAAAAATCATGACCGCTAAAAAGTTTCTTTCTTAGATAGATTTTTTCACATAAATCCTATTTATGAAAAAACTACCATGATCCGTTTCGATTAAAAATTGATGACCATCTATTTCTGAAATAGTACCGCCATAATTAGAAAATTCTTCTGATAGGTCGGCTAAATCACCAACAACTGGTTCAATTTTATTTAACAACTTGCTTTCAGATATTTTCGGTTCAACATTCAAACCAACATATGGTTTTTTGTTTTCTTTTTCTTCAGATTGATTGTTCAACCATTTTTTAAAATTCGAAAATACAAAAGGACAATCCTTGTTTTCGTTTTTAATCGGATCTTCACTGTTTTTTTCCATATAAGCCTCCATTCTATGTTATGTTGAAAAAAAACTCAAAATTTCTTCCGTACTTATATATTGTGTATTAATATATTTTTCTCCAGAAGATGAATCTGACACATCCATGTTTTTCATTTCATTTTTTCCAAACCAATAGCACATGCCATCAATGATCCCATGTGCTATTTCATTTTGAGGATATTGATACAATCCATTTTCTAATTTTTGCATACCGTCTTTACATGTAGAATGGCTGTTGTCGCAACAAAGCAAGAGGACCTTACTTGTGTAAAATTTATCACATAAACCAAGTGCCGCACATATTGGATTTCTATAATCGTCTATTTGAAGTATTGGATCTATTGGCTTTTTACATTTGTAATAAACTTCATCAACTGAATTGTAATTGTAAATAACTCCTCTGTAATTTTTTAAAAAATCAGAATATGTTTTGGTAGAAGCAATACAACTAGGATGATTTCTTAATTGTCTTGGGAAAAACTTCATGCACTCTTTGAACGGATTATTGACTAGATAATAATTAGGATATCTGTTTTTTAATGGCCATTTAGCCAAAGATCCATTTACTGCTATTATCTTAACATCTCTAGGTAATTCATCTATAATTTTTACTTTATTGACGAAATCATAGCCATCTGAAACGATTACGACTTTATTTAATTCTAGATTTTCTCTTTCGATTGAAACTGTGTTTATAAATTCGTTTTCTTTTTCATTTTTATAAAATTCACCATAATTAGAATCTCTATATGATGAATTTATATCGATGCGAGGAACTGTTTCTTTGTTTGAATTTCTTACCCATATATTATTTTTAGTGAGTAAATATTCATTTCCATTTTTTGTTTTTTTTATTCTAACTTTTTCAATTGTTGTCATGATTTTTATGGCTTACATGGCACTATCGCCACACAGTTAAGGTTTTCTTTCTCCCCTGTTAATTTACTAATGTCTAAGTTTATTTTCACATCAATCGGCGCACCTTTATAAACCATTTCGATTTCTGGTTTGTCTGGCATTACAAGTTTTATTTCACTTGGCGCACCAACAAGTTCGATAGTCGATGGCATTCCTGTAACTTGAATTTTTTCTGGTATACCTATGGCCTCTAATCTGAAAACGGACGGGAAATTGTCAGAAAGTTCTAATTTAATCGAAGATGGCAAAGTAGAATACAATTCGATTCTCGATGGTATCTCGAACTTTGAAAACAATTCAATTCTTGATGGTATGTTATCTGATACAAGTTTTATCTCAGAAGGAAATACAAATTTACCAGTATCGAATTTGATCGAAGTAGGTATGTTTACGCCTTCGATTCTTATTCTTTCTGGTATATCGCTTAAAACATGTATGTCTTTTAATTCAGGAGCAATAATTCTAATTTCAGATGGAATTCCAATGTCTGCTATTTCAACTTCTAATGGTTGATCTTCAAATGAATCTTCTAATGAGTTAAAACGTTTAGATCTCATGGCACCAGTTGGACATTCTACTTTCATTGTGCAATTACAACTTATTGTTGGCGGTTCGCCCCAATCTACTGGAATAGATGGTGGAGAACCATAATCTACTGGAATAGTTGGCGGAGCTTCAAATGTGATTTCAATAGGTGGTATTGTAATCGGATTGATTTCAATAGGTGGTATTGTAATTGGATTGATTTCAATATTTGGTATTGTAATCGGATTGATGTCAACAGGTGGTATCGAAAACGGATTGATGTTAACAGGTGGTATCGAAAACGGATTGATGTCAACAGGTGGTATCGAAAACGGATTGATGTTAACA